>Ga0214923_10002033_pt1 | contig 27681 bp, 19 predicted proteins | sample LL1510_MetaG_FD_177993 | JGI IMG/M metagenome (GOLD analysis project Ga0214923, IMG submission 177993) | Freshwater microbial communities from Lake Lanier, Atlanta, Georgia, United States - LL-1510 | ecosystem: Environmental > Aquatic > Freshwater > Lake | place: USA: Georgia | collected...
TCTGGTTCAGCAACTGGTTCTGGTTCAGCAACTGGTTCTGGTTCAGCAACTGGTTCTGGTTGTGGCTCTGGTTCAGATACTACTTCTGATTCAGCAACTGGTTCTGGTTGTGGCTCTGGTTCAGCAACTGGTTCTGGTTCAGCAACTGGTTCTGGTTGTGGCTCTGGTTCAGATACTACTTCTGATTCAGCAACTGGTTCTGGTTGTGGCTCTGGTTCAGATACTACTTCTGATTCAGCAACTGGTTCTGGTTGTGGCTCTGGTTCAGATACTACAACTGGTTCTGGTTCAGCAACTACTTCTGGACTAGGTTCGGCAACAACAATTGGTTTTGCTGTTAAATTATTAGCAACAACTTGTGAAATATTTGAGAACATATTAAAATTTGATTTTCTTCTACCACCTCTTGAAAACATTTTATATCGTAATATATAAAATGTTCATATATATTTTTTATATTTTTTATGATTATTTATGATTATTTACTAAATATTCTATAAACCAAATTTTTCTATAAATTCATCAGGAGTCATTATTGGAATACCATGTTCTACAGCATATTTTGTTTTATTAGAAACGTCTGTCTTTGATTTCACTATCAAAAAATCGGTGTTTTTCCCTATATTATCATCTAAAATCCCTCCTATTCGTTTTAATGCCTCTATAATTTTGGCATCGCGTACTTTTGTCATAACCACATGTTTTCCGTATAATGGATTCGATGTATCTTTTGGTATAGTTTCCTCAAAAGTATTCTCTAATGGTGCGTTTGGTGTATTCAATTTATATTCTAAACCACATTCCTTCAAAAACGTCATAAATTTCGGAATATTTTCAACAAAACTATTTGCGTTCTCTTTACCGATACCAGCAATACCTTTCAACATTTCTATTTTTTGCTCTTTCGTTTCATTACTTGTAAGAATATTTGGATATTTTTCCAAAATTGGTTTTATTTTACGTTCTCCTATTCCACGTCCTAATAAGTTCGATGCTGCCATTATTTTTAATAGACTCGCATTTTCCAATTTGGTTTTAATACCATCGTATATTTTATTTATCATTTTTGTTTTGAAACCTTCTACTTTCTCATAATCTGTTTTACTCATATGTAATATTTTTGGAACTGTATCAAATCCTGCCTTCATTAAACGATTTACATTTCCACTAGATAAGCCATCTACTTCAATTCCTGTAAAAAATGCGGTTATGTTCTTTTCACGTACGGTCATATCTTCTTCTGCGGAATCCAAAATAATATCTACATGTGTATCTGTCCAATGATAAGGTTCGGTTGGCATTTTTGCTTTTTCTGCTGGTGTTGTAACTGATTTTATATGTGGAATAACATCTCCACTTCTTATAATTTGTATAAGAGCACCAATACCTATTTTATTTGTTTCTATATAATTACCATTGAAACCAGTAGCATACTCGATTTTTACTCCTCCTAATTGGATTGGTTCTATTCTGACACGCGGTTTCAAATATCCCGCCTTGGATGGTGTCCATATAACATCTACTACTTTTGCTTCTGCTATTTGGTCAGATATAACCATTTTAAATGCGAATGCGTAGTCTGGATTACCTTCTTTACGCACATGAATATTATTATCACAAACTATTATTCCATCAATTTCATATTCATAGTTTTTACGCCAATCCATGAGAACTTCCGATAACGATTCATTGGTTATATTTGTTTCTAATCTATTACGCACCACTTCATGTCCAATTTCGGTTAGTTTCGACATTTGTTCGCTTGGATTGATAAGTGGTTTGATTACTTCATATGTTACAAAATGTAAATCTTTGGCTTTTGCGTCAACAGTTTTGCTATTGATTATTCCAGAAACTAGATTTCGTGGATTAGCAAAACTCGATTTATATTTTTCGTCAAAAACTTGTTTTGGTATAATAAATTCGCCTCTTACTACGAGTCCTTTTTCTTTTGGTAAATTCAATACTTTTAATAAATGTGAAATATCTTGACCTACTGTTCCATCTCCTCTTGTATATAATTTTGGCGTATCACCTTCTGTTGTATACATTCCACTTACACCATCTAATTTACATGATAACAAATAGGGTCCTGAATATTTTTGTTTCCAACTTGAAAGTGCGTTTGTATCTGGTTTTATTTTATCCATTGATGGCATATTATATGGTAATGTAACCTTGTTCTTTTTTGTCAGAATTGGTGCACCTATTTGTGTCAATGCCTCATTTTTTGGATATTTTGTTTGAATATATTCTTTTATTATATCGTATTCATTATCACTCATTGTCGGCGTTGTTGTATTATAATAATAAAAGTTGGAATTTAATAACATTTCTGATAACTCTTTTTCAGTGAGTTTTTCTAGTACTGATATACCATTGTTTCTGAAGTCTTCTATGTTTTTGATTGTTTTTGAGTTTGGTTCTGGTTTTGGTTCTGGTTCTGGTTTTGGTTCTGGTTTTGATTTTGGTTCTGGTTTTGGTTCTGGTTTTGGAACTGTTTTTTGAATAGGTATAACTGGTATAATTACATCTTCTAATTTTACACTATCACGTATTATTAGTCTTTTCTTTGGTTTTTCCTTGGTTTCTATTGGTTTTGGTTCCTTTGGTTCTTTGGGTATTTTTTTGGTTTTTACTTCTTTTGGTTCCTCTTTTAATATTGGAACTGGTTCTGTACTTACGACAGAACGTCCATCAATTCGTTCTACCGGCGTTTTATATACTAATTTCAAATAATTAAAAATATCCTTTTCATTTTTAAACACAAAATCTACTTTTTCCTCCTTTTCTTTCCCTACTTGCTTTTTATATAATCCATGTTCATTTAATGATGTTCCCATAGTCAAAGCATGCCCGCGCATAACTGTATTGAATGCTTTACTTCCTGTGAAATACAAAACAGCAAATGGGTATTCCTCTTGTGATGTATACATAAAATCTACTCGTCTAGCTGTTTGTTTATTCGGTAATTTGGTTATTACCAAACATTTTGTTTTTCCAAAAGATAATACTTCCAAAATAATTTTGGTTTCTTTTAATTTTTCAATGAATTTCGAGAACATTTCTGGATTTGGTGATGTAATTATTACATCGATATCGCCTGATGTTGCGGCTCCTCTTCGATAACTTCCTACAATCTCATAGTTTGAATTTGGAGTTTTTGTTGCGTCAAATGCTTTCATGAAAACCTCGTTATATTCATCTATTTCACTACGTGGAATACGTTCCAAAATATCTTCATAATATTTCAATCCGGTTTTTTGATTATCATTTAATAATTCATCTTGACGTTCTCGTAATTGGGCTATTGTAGTGATTCCTTTTTTAACTAATTCTTGTGCTTTTTTTGGACCAATTCCATATATTTCACTTAATAAATGTTCTGGATTTTCTTTCTCGCGTTCAAACAGTGCCAAAGTTCCGGTTTCCATATATTCTTTTAATTTTTCCATAATTGTTGGACCAATACCTGGTTTATTACGAATTTGCTCTAAATCAGTAATATCAGTATCTATTTTCATTATTGTTTCTTGTGCTTTTGTATAAACTCTACTACGCATCATATCACCTTTTTTTGCCATTAATTTTGATAATTTTTCGAGAACTTCTATTATGGTTTCGTTCATTCTAGGCATGGGTTTTGGTGGTGATTTTATTATAATTGGTGAAATAGTTTTTATTTCATTTGGTAGATTAATATTTTCTATTTGGGGTATAATTACTGGTGTATCTCTTATTATTAATCGTGGTGGTTTAGGTTCTCGTACTTTCTTGGTTTTGGGTGCTTTTGGTTCTTTTGGTGGTTTTGGTTCTCGTACTTTCTTGGTTTTGGGTGCTTTTGGTTCCTTGGGTGGTTTTGGTTCTCGTACTTTCTTGGTTTTGGGTGGTTTTGGTGGTTTTGGTTCCTTGTGTGGTTTTGGTTCTCGTACTTTCTTGGTTTTGGGTGATTTTTTCTTTTTGAGTTCTTTCATTTCTTCCTTCGGTTTTTCCATTTGTTTTTCTAAACTTTTAAACCGCTGAAGATTTAAATCCACCCCTTCGGGGCTAGTATTTATCTCTTTATCGGTCATTGACCAAGAAGAATATGAATCCGCGGGGCGGATTAAATTCTTCGTTGGTTTAATTTCAGTAGAATTTGTTTTTAGGGGTGTTAATATTGGTGTTTCTAGTATTTGTTCCATATATATAATATATAACAAATAAAACGGGTTTATATACTCTAAAATCCTGGTTCATCTGTAAAAACTTGTGTTGCTGACGGATTTAATACTTTGTTTTCAGTTACTACATTAAAAAAATCATGTATTGTACCATCTAATTGGAAATATATAAACAAACTTATAATCGAACAAACAAATACCAAAAAAGCATCTCTTACTAATAACTTTAATGGTTTCCATTCCTTTTGTATATATTTCATTTCAATAAACTTAACTAAACAAAATAAAATTGTGATTAGAATCGAAATACCAAATAATTTTTCCATAATATATAAAATCCGTGTTTTTTATATGATTACTATAACGCAATAATATTACTAAATAATTATCGTAGTTTTTTATATTATTAATATATATATTCAAATAATGAATTGGATATTTTCTCTTTACGTTGCTATTCTATTCTTTCTATTAACTCCTGGCATTCTACTTTCTCTACCTCCAAAAGGTGGTAAATACGTAGTAGCCATTGTTCATGCTATTGTTTTCGCCGTTGTATTACACTTTAGTGGAAGTTTCATTTCAAGTTGCTCTGACAAACTTTCACCAGTTACACCAGTTGTAAAAGAAGGAGCAAGAGGAAGAAGAGTTCCTAATATGTTTTAGACCGGCGAAGATTTGAAACCGCACCCCGTAAGAATGATATGGTGTAAATTATAATGTATAAAATGTAAATCTAAATATCTTTTTATGAAAAAATATTTAGGAAAACTAATAAAACAAACTATTTATACCATTGAAGATTTGAAACCGCACCCCCTACGGGGTGTTATGGTTCAAACTGTAACTGGTAACTTAGTTGAAGTTTCATCCGCTGTGCGGATTGAAATCTTCAACGGTATAAAGCCACCTACTTTATATCAACTCTTCTACATCATTCAAAGTAAAATCACTCAATGAATTTGAACTACTTGGTTGGTCCAAAATATCAAATCCACTCAAATCTATTTGGTCGCCATGTATTTTTATACGGTCATCATCATTATCGCTATCTGACTCCTCATCTAATTTACGTTGAATGGCACGTGATGTACTTATTTCTTCTAAACGTTCAATCGTTTTTGGTGCTTCTATTGTTTTAACTACATTGGAATCATCTAAAATTGAATCGATATCATTGAAAGATAATCTAGTAATTACGTCTTCGTTATCGATGTTTTTGACGGATGGCACTACCGATGGAATATCTTCCTCTTTTGATATATTTTCAGATTTTGCGTTTTGGTCCATATCATCTTGTGTTGAATCGCCGGCAGCAGCACCACCATTGATTGGCTCCTCAATATTTTCAATAATAACCTCTTCTTCTTGTTCTGTACTTTCGTCCATATAAGCCCTTATGATTGCCTCTGTTGGAATACTTTCGCGTATAGCTGTCAAAATACACTCTTGTACGATTTGTTCAAGTTCTCGATTATTCTTTTGATATTGTAATGGTGAAATACTTTTTTCAAACAAATATACATTCTTATATACAGAACGTGCTACGTTGATATATACTTTATGAATAAATACGTCTAATTTCGGTATGGATATATCGATTTTTTTTTGTTTATTACCTACACGAATACATGTCAAAACCTTTAATTGTATGATATGGACACATGTAATCAAATCTTCTAAATAATTACAACCACTACGTTCTACTATACGCTTACGTTCTTCTTCTACAATTACATTATTCCATTTTGGAATACGTGAAAGTAAATTTTGGAATGTCATTAAATATTTATTTGCCTCGTCATTCTCCACACAAATCTTCCACGACTCATTGAAGATAGAACGTACTCCTTCCACTACTAATGGTGTAAAAATACTCACTAATCGAGAACACCATTCATTACGTGATTCATTTAAATTGGAAATAACAAAATCGTCCATTTATTATTATATTTTCGAAATATTTTTTAAGTCATTATTTGAACGTAAATATATAAAATCGAAAATATATAATAATAATAATTTCTCGCAACGGAATTCGGATTTTATTTTATCAAAACACATACATATTACCGATTTATTTAAAGGCTCTATTAATGGTGTGTTCTCAATCCAATGGATTAAATCCAGACATGATGCTCCTTTTTCATAAAATTCATTTGCTAATTTCGTAAAATCCTCATGTGTGATTTCTTGTTTTCGGTTATCGATATCATTCATTTTTTCATCAACCCATATATGTATGTTCTCATTATCAAATGAATACGTCTTTGAAATTGAATATTGATGTAGATTTGTAATTTTATTTTCAATAGAATTAGTCGGTATATATTCTGGCACGTAAATTTCGCAAAATCTCGATAAAATTGGATTCAATAGTTTTTGTTTGTTCTCAACTATTATGAAAAAACGTGTATTGAAACTAAATAATTCGATACAACGTCTTAATGCTGACTGAGCATCGATTGTTAAAAAATCCGCATTCAATAATACGATGGTTTTGAAAATCATACCATTATTCGATTGTATGTTGGTTTTTGCGAAGAATTTTAATTCTTCTCGTATGAATTTGATGCCTTTTCCATGAGCACAATTGACAAACATGACATTGGATTTTAATTTTGTCTTATCATTTTGATATATTTTATTTAAAAATTTATCTACAATTGTTCTCTTACCACTCCCCGATGAACCATGAAATATTATATGTGGTATTTTATTCGATACCAAATAATAATCTAGTTTTTGGTAAATTTTTTGATGAATCGGTAAATCATTGGTTGTTTCAAATGAATTTTCCATCGAATATTGAGAACCTGGGTTTTGTAATATATATATATTAAAATCATGTATTTTTATATATATTTTGTTATTGATTCTTTTATTGAACCTTTTTGATTTACTATACCAAGAATATAATAAAATGATGTCCTAATGATGCTATAAAATGAAGAAAACTATGATATAAATTCCCTATTTCTTTTTCTGGATGATAGCAAAAACTTTCAGTACAATATCCATATACATACAAAAATATACAAATAAAAAAAGTAGATACTATTAATGATATTTCTAGAAATTTTTCAAAACTCATTTTTGTATAGAGCATATATGCTCCGTATAATATGATTCCCCCTACCGCTAGTTTATCAATAATATTTGTATAAATATTATTATTAGAATGTACTATAAGTGATGTTAGTGTCAGTATAAAAAACAATAATGAATATACATAATATTTTTTATAAAATGCCGCAAAACTATTTGTAATAAAAAAACATTGACGAATAAAGTAAAATATTTTTTTTTGTAAAGTTCTCGATTTCCATTATATAATTATAATATATTTTTTGATTGATTATGAAAACTCGTATTTTTTTACAATATTCAATTGTTTCGTAAAAGCATATCTTTCGTGATACATAGTTCTACGTCGTAAATTACAATTCAGGCATGCGATTACTACATTTTTTCTATTATGACCGAATTTATTATCTAATCTATCGAGTGACCATTGTAAAGGTTCTCTTACATATTCATATAAAAGGAGTGATTGTTTTTTACAATAATAACAACAACATTTGGATTCTAATAATAAATCGAGAACATATTCTCTATCTATAAAATGGTTCTCCAAATACTTCTTTTTTATTATGTCTTGTGTTTTATAACCATATATTTTTTGATTGATTTGTTGGGATATTATCTTACATGCTGAAAAATCCACGATTTCGTTTGTTTTTAGTTGTTTTAGATACCGTAATTGGTTCTCTAATGATAACTCATCTTCAGAGAACGTCCATGTACTTGTCATAGTAACCACTCGTTTTTGACGTTCTTTTGAGACATTCGATTCTTGGTCGTCTATATCATCTATACTAATATCATCGTCATTATGTTTTTCTTTCTTTTTTTTTGGTTTTTCTACAGGCAATTCTATTTTTTTTATAGTTTCTTCCATTCTAGTATTATATATATTGTTTATTTTAGATAATTTTACTAAATATATGTTATTGTGTATAGATTGCGTAGTTTTATGTGGGATTATTGATTTTTCTTTATAAATTACATAGTTTTACGCTTAGAAAATTAGAAAAATTGAAAAATAAAACGGGGTCAATTTTTTTTTTTGGACAAAAATAAATGTCCAATTTTAAAAAGCTGAAAAAAGTTTTTACAAAAGATGTATGAAAACATGAATTGTTACTGAAATGCTGTGGAATACGAAAATCCGTGAAAAACATGGCTGCATAACTTTTTTACATAATTTCACGTGAAACTATTTACCGGCATTTTTTCTGTCTCCTAAAACGGCATTTTTTGGAAACATAAAAAATGCCAAAATGCCATTCTATATATTTTGTTACTATAGATGCTTTTGTAATAATATTATTATAATTATATTTATCAAAGCATAATAAAAAAGGATTACAATGGATGACATTTAGGAGACAAAATAAAATGCCAACCGAGAACAGCAGCCGTTTTTGTTTTTAGAATAATCAAATTATATATACTATATATTGTATTTGAGAACGTTGATTAATATTTTTATAAAAACTACTTAATTAAATAGTTTTACTTTAAGAAAAATCGAAAAATAAAACGGGGTCAATTTTTTTTTTTGGACAAAAATAAATGTCCAATTTTAAAAAGCTGAAAAAAGTTTTTACAAAAGAATTACAAAAATATGTTTTATTACTGAAATGCTGTAAAAAACATAAATCCACTGAAAAACCGGCTGCATAAACTTTTTACATAATTTCCCGCAAAACTACTTACCGGCATTTTTTTGGTTTCCTAAAACGGCATTTTTTGGAAACAAAATAAAATGCCAAAAATACCATGTTATATAAGTTGTTACTTAGAATGCTTTGAAATACCATTTTGTATAACAATATTTTCCAAAGCATATTAAAAAGGATTACATTTGGAAACATTTTGGAAACAAAATAAAATGCCAACCGATAACAGCAGCCATTTTGGTTTTATTATATTCAAAAATAATGTAAATAATAAGTATTCTTGTAAAATTACTTAATTAAATAGTTTTACTTTTAGTAAAATAGAAAAATAAAACGGGGTCACTCAAAAAAAATGGACAAGAAAAAAATGTCCAATTTCAAAAAGCTGAAAAAAGTTTTTACAAAAGATGTATAAAAACATGAATTGTTACTGAAATGCTTTGGTATGTGAACAACTACGAAAAACATAGCTGCATAATTTTTTTACATAATTTCTCGCAAAACTACTTAACGGCATTTTTTTGGTTTCCTAAAACGGCATTTTTTGGAAACAAAATAAAATGCCAAAAATACAAAATTACAAAAGTGTTACGATGGATGGATTGCTAATTTAAAAATACAAAAATATTGGTCAAAGCATAATAAAATGGATTACATTTGGAAACATTTTGGAAACAAAATAAAATGCCAACCGACAATAACAGTCAAATATGTTTTATTATATTCAAAACTAGTGTATATAATAAGTGTTTTTGTAAAATTACTTAATTAAATAGTTTTACTTTTAGTAAAATAGAAAAATAAATCGGGGTCACTCAAAAAAAATGGACAAGAAAAAAATGTCCAATTTCAAAAAGCTGAAAAAAGTTTTTACAAAAGATGTATAAAAACATGAATTGTTACTGAAATGCTTTGGTATGTGAACAACTACGAAAAACATAGCTGCATAATTTTTTTACATATTTTTATGTAAAATAAACTTTAGGCATTTTTTTTGTTTCCATATAATATAGAATAAAAAATGCCAAAAAATGCCGAAATATATTTATGTGAATCTTGTGACTTTAAATGCTCTAAAAAAAGTAATTATACAGCACATCTTAAAACGCAAAAACATTTAAGAAACAATTGGAAACAAATGGAAACCGAAAATAATGCCACACCATATATAGAGCCAACTTTTACATGTACAAATTGTTCTGTAGTGTATAAAACACGTTCTGGTTTATGGAAACACTCAAAATCATGTAATGAATCAAATGCTGAACCTGTAATAGCAAATGAATTAACAGAATATCCGGTTAATATGGCATATATGGAGCCAAGTCATATTCTCGAATTTATCAAACAAAACCAAGAATTCAAAAGTATGATGATAGAACAAAACAATAAAATTTTAGAACAACAGAATAAAATAATGGAATTATCGAGTCAAGTAAGTGTTATAAATAATAATAATACAACAAATAACAACAATACAATGAATAACCAATTCAATTTGAATGTATTTTTAAATGAAACATGTAAAGATGCTATGAATATAAAAGATTTTATCGAGAACCTACAAATACAAATGAAAGAATTGGAAAATGTAGGAAAAAATGGATATGTGATAGGCATTACAGATATTATTTTGAATCGCTTGAATGAAATAGATATCACAAAAAGACCATTACATTGTACGGATTTGAAACGCGAAACAATGTATTTCAGAGACGATAATGAATGGAATAAAGATACCGAAGAAAAAACGAAACTGAAACAAGTAATCGGAAAAGTGGCTAGTAAAAATTATAGAAAAATACCAGAATGGCGAAAACAAAATCCAGAATGTAATATAATCGAAGATACAAAATACGAATTTTGTATTCAATTAATGCGTAATTCAATTGGTGATGTAGATGAAAAACAAGAGAAAATGACTGATAAAATTGTCAAAAACATTGCGAAAAATGTATTCATCAATAAAAATTCGGTCGAAATGAAAAAATAATTATATTTATAAAAAGGAAATAAACATAAAACTACTTAAAGTATAAAGACAAATACTATGTTTACTACTACCAATGCTAATGAAAAACCTAAACAAAAACCCGAAAACGAAACAGACTCAATAAAAGAGCAGGCAAAATATAAAAATATTATTAATCTGAATACGAATAATAGCGATGAAGTAAATTATAATATGATTGATAATTTACTCGAAAAAGAGAAACAACATAATAAATCAGAACCGTGGAATAAATTGGACAAGACAGTGAAAATCCAAAAACTACACCAATTCGCAGAGAAATATGGCAAAGAACACGGAATACCTGTAAAAGATATAAAATCATTGAAAATGTTTTTTAATACCTGTTTAGAAAATAATAAATTACAAAAAGCGAAGGATGTAGTATTCGAGAAAGACTCTAGGGATATCAGTTCGATACCGGCATTGTTTTTTAATAATGTTACGCATAATTTTACACTGAGAATTGTAGATGCGAAACGAGTTTCGACATTGAAGTCTTTGACACCGAAACGAATTACAGAACGCAATAAAGAGGATAACGGTGATGTTTAGGATTTTGGATATAAATAATGTGATAATAATTTACATTATTTATTTAGATAACCTTACGACGTTTGGTTCTTTTATGTTTTTTAGTTTGGTTGTTTTTTGATTTTTTGTTTCGGGTTATTTTGTTACGTTTATTTTTTGTTTTTCTGGATGGTTTTCCATAAAATCCAGCCTCCATTTTAGTGTTTGCTTCTTCTGGTTCGTCGTCTTTTTCGTCTTCGCCAATTTCATTCTGGTCATGAGTGTATATATCTCCGCCGATAGCTGCGGCTAACGCAGTATTTAAGTCATCCTCTTGATTTTGTGATTCTACAAAATCATTATCTGTCCGTGCGGGTTTTTTTGGTGATGGTGTTATAAATAAAAAGTCTGTTACATTTCTTTGCGGCGATATAGGGACCGGTGGTTGTTGAATAAAAGGGTTCATTGATTCAGGTGATTCACCTGTTTTAGAACCTATTATATATAAATCTGGTTTTGCTAGTTTGTTGAGTAGTATTTTTTTATCTTCATATTCTTCTTGTGACGATATTTCAGTATGTTTTAAAATCATCGCTTTTATTTTTTCGGCATCTTCTAAATTTGCTAGCATATTTGATATTGAATATGGTAAATTATCTTTTGCTTCCTTATTTATTTCATCCTCTGTAATTTCATTTTTTTTTTCCTCTGTAATAATTTCAGAAAGTAGATTTTGTGAATTAATTTCAGAAAGTAGATTTTGTGAATTTTGAGAAAGAATTCCTTGTGAAAAATCTGTAAATGTATTAATAACTTCTAGTGATTGGATAGCAGATGCTGCATGAGAACCTTCAATTATTTCTTTATAATTACTATTTATGTATTGATATAAATTACTATAAGCAGGATTTTCATAGAGTTTTCCGGAGGTTTCATAAGTTAGAAATTCTTTTATTCCGTTAATACTATTTTCCCATTGGTTAATTGCCTCAAACGATCTTAAAATAAATTTTAATAGATTCAAAGGTTGTTTTGCTAGTTGTCTATTTTTGTATCTCGTTAATTCAATATCATCATTTTGATAATCAGGTCTAAACCCGCCAAAAACAACGTTAAATACAGCTAATAAGTCTTCATATGAAGAATTACTATTTAAACCTTTAATATCGCCGGTTTGGACTTCAATTGTCTGGATTAAACTTTCTTTCAACATCTCGATATATCTACCAATAATTCTTGTAGCTGAAATAGATTGTTGAATGACAACAGTTAAAAAATATAAAACAATTTTTTTTAATCCTAATACATCATTATTACATGGATAGACTTCACCTAATAATTGTTCCATAGATGAAACAAGTGAAATTCCTCTTTCTACAGTTGATGCTATTTGAACATCACCACTCACACGTGTTTTAATTAATTCAGGATAATCAACTTGTATTTTTTTTAGAATATTTCTCAATCTATTTTTAAAATTTTCAAATGAATTATCTACTTTTGTTTTTATAAATAATAATTGCGGATTCAAACATAATTCTTTTAATAATTCGCAATCTGTTTCTTCAATTGTCAAATTTTCGGCTTCTTTTAACTTTTTAATTAACGTAATTATATCATTTTGTTTTTCTATGGTAATAGAATTATATTCATCGTTATAAATTTTACGGTAAGCACAAGTTAATATATCATCTAATGCGTTTTTATCGATTCCATCAATCTCTAGGCTATTTATGAATGTGGTTGGTTCAGTCGGATGATAATCGTCATTGCCCTTATTAATTATAACCTCTATACATTGCGAAAGAGTAGTAGTAGTAGGTTTTATCATAGACAATATTTCAACATTTCTATAATTAGTTAATGAACCTAAACCTGTTCCTGCTAAGGAACTAGGAGCTTGTCTTGTTGAAAATCCATTTACAAAAACATTTCTGTAAGTACAGCATACATCATTTGATAATAAATTGACAGTTATTCCAAATATTTTTGCTAATATTTTAACAATTTCAATTGCCATTCCATCGCCAATTGTTTTGCCATATAAGATATGACAAAATTTAACAAATGCTGTTATTTTATCATCTAATATTAAAAGAGAATCCTCAATAGGTGTTGTTGCTTTTTTGGATGATAAACATCGGTGTTTAACACCATATAATGCTTCTGTAACTTGGTCGGCAGTGATTTGACCTTTTTGTATTGAAAAAGTAGGCTTAAAAGTAGGCTCGCCTTTATCGTCTTTATTTATATCCATAAACATATGTAAAAGATATGTTTCATCATCACTACTGCCACGAAAGAATCCTGTTTCTTTTTTTTTCTGGTTTATTTGTTCTTCCAACATTTTGGCAACACCCTCATTTGTATTGCGAAAATTAGAAAAATAATCACCCATTTGCCTAAATATTTCTGTTAATTTAACTGAGTTTAATTCACTTTTTTTAATTACAATTGTGAAAGAATTTGGAAAATAATTACTAAAAAATCTACATAATGGCGATTTGGGTCCTGTAATTGGGTCTTGTCGATTTGTATAATTATATCCATCGGTATTAGGTTTATGCGGTAAACTACAAAATACTGTTTCAACATCATTATTTTTTATCAGTGGAAAACCCATACTTCCTAAATCAAATCTTGTGCTAGCAGTTCCTTTTAACATTATTGATACATCTCTAGTATTGTTAATATTGACACTAGTGTTATTTGGCAAACCACCCCTATGTGTTTCAACTATTGTTAAATCTATATCTTTTGTCTTTAAAGAATGTTGTAAATTGATTAAACTTTTGGGTTCTTCAGTCATTGAACTTGTGTAAGGAATTCGTCCAAATTTAGATAGAAAAATTGGGTCTAAACCTTTTAAAATATTTTCCATATTCTTTTTGATAGCACTTTGACTAGTAGAATTCCATCTAACGTCTTTGTATATATCTTCTAAATTATCATTGTTAAGTTCAATAATATTATTATTTATAAAAACAAATTTTGGATATTTTCCGTAAAAAGATCTACAATATTCTACTAATGGATTTTTATCGTATTTACTTCGATTCAAATCATGGTCAGCATCATAAATTTCTAATATAGTTTGTATTATAGCAAATAATATTAATTCGGTTACATTAAGGGTTACATTAAGAGAACATGTATCTTTTGTAGCAACTTCACCATTTTCACATTTGTTTTTTATTTTTTCAATATTGACTTCTAACAAATTTGTAACTGTATTTGCACTAATAACAGGAACAGAACCTACACCATTATCATCATCATCACCATTATTCATTTTATCATCATCATCATCATCACCATTATCATCATCATTATTCATTTTATCATCATCGTCATCATTATCATCATTATCATTATCATTATTCATTTTTACTATACTTTTAGAAGACTTGAATATAGGAGGAAAAAAAATTCTAGAAAATATACTAGGATTTCGGGGTTCATTAGTATCTACATTTTTGGGGTCAGTACGAGATTTTTTTGTATGAGGTTCATCTTTTTTATTTTTTTCTGTTTCATCTTTTTTATTTTTTTTATTTTTTTCTGTTTCATCTTTTTTATTTTTTTCTGTTTTATTTTTTGTAGGAGGTTTTTTCATATATATTTATATTTATATATATATAATCTATTTTTTTACTAAAATAAACATTATGTATTTCATTACATTTTTTGTAACAACACAGATTTGATTTACTTAACGAAAGGAAGAAATGATGTTATCTATGGCAAACAAATGATGGTTTTGATGGTTTTGATAGTCAAGGTTCAATGAACATTGTTCCAACAAAAATAGACTCACCTATTTTTAACAAGGTAGTACCAATTGTAGTACCAAAATACGACAAATTTCGAAAAGACATTCCTAAAGAACAACGAAAAGTAATCTTAGGTTATAACCCGGCAAAAATATTCCCAAAAATAGAATCATCAGATAATATGACTAGCCAATATAATATTGATTCAGACCGTTTTACAATGAACAATAATGATTTAGATGACAAAGGTAGCCTAGTTAATAAAAAAAGATACGAATTTAAAGAAGGAAGAAAAGAAGAAAAAGCCAGCCCACCTCGCAAGTCTAAAGGTGGTTCTAAAAACATTACAAAGAAACAGAACAAAAAGACCAGGAAATATCATCGAAACAAAAAGACCAAAAAAAACACACTCCAGAAAAAAAAGATATTCAAAAAAAAACAAATATAGAAATAAATCCACATAATAATCTAACGAAATGTCAAATACTAGTGATTCTGAATATATACAAGAAACTGATACCGACCCTGATTCGATTTCAATATCAAACACCGAAATATCATCTACTGTCGACGAATCACTCCCACTAGAAAATGACGATATAGCAGAATTGACAATAGATATTTTTGATTTATTAGATGAATATCATACAATCCATATTCTAGAGATTTCTTCACCAAAATTCTATAAAAATGCCATCGAAAATACAGCTAATATTCTCATTAATGAATGGATAGACGCAGAAATTTGTGACGATGATGATTTTGAGGATGTATATGAAGAATTAACCGAACTAATCGAGTCCGTATTAGAGATTTTTATAGAAAAAAGTGGGCATATTCAACGTTCTATTAAATATACATTAGATACTATCAATAATCAGCAACAACTAGACATCCCCGCACTGACAACCAAAATTCAAGAGTTAGAAAATATTCCACAACCACAACAAAAAACAAAAGAATGGCATGAGTATAGATATAATTTAATCACCGCCAGTAATTTATGGAAAGTATTCGGTAGTGAGGCTCAAGTGAATAGTCTTATTTATGAAAAATGTAAGCCATTAAATCTAAACGGAACTGATTATAATTATACAAATACAGACTCCGCATTACATTGGGGTGTAAAATACGAACCAGTTACTGTCATGGTATATGAACATATGTTTCAAACACGTGTCGGCGAATTTGGTTGTATTAAACATCCAAAATACCCTTTTATTGGAGCAAGTCCAGATGGTATTAATATCGACCCCCAGAATCAACGATATGGACGTATGTTAGAAATTAAAAACATAGTAAATCGTGAAATAACGGGTATTCCAAAAGAGGAATATTGGATACAAACCCAAATTCAAATGGAAACTTGTGAATTAGAGGAGTGTGATTTTGTCGAAACTAGATTCTTAGAATATCCAGATGAGTCCGCATTTTATAACGACGAAACCCATGAATATAAAGGAGCAATATTGAATTTTATTGAGCGTACCGATAACGGTATCGCTAAAAATTCGAATCCAGTGTATCATTATATGCCAGTAGATGTTTCCAGTGACCGTGATACCATTACGAGCTGGATACAAATAACAAAGGACGAATTCCGCAAAAAGGGTCTGGTTTTATATTCAACAATTTATTGGTATATGGACCAATTTTCGTGTGTTTTGATACCAAGAAATAAATCATGGTTTGAATTAGCAGTGCCGAAAATAGAATCAGTATGGCAAACAATAGAAAAAGAACGAGTTAATGGTTATGAACATCGTTCAACCAAAAAACGCATACCGAAAATCAATGTGGTATCATCAGATAGTTCAAATTCATATATGATTAATAATTTAGTTTTAACAAATTCGATTTGTTTAGTCAAATTGGATAATTAGAAAATACGCAGTTTTACGTGATTTTTATGACTTTTATACATTATATTGTTTTATCAGTAAAGAAAACAATATAAAAATCTAGTAAGTATATTATTTAATTGGGCCAACATGGAATCTCCAAAAAGTACTTCCAACGTATCCGACCAAGACGAAATGTATGTAACAAAGCGTAATGGCCAACAGGAAATCGTATCTTTCGATAAAATACTGAAAAGAATAAAAAAAATAGGACAGGAAGCAAATATCAAAATCAATTTTACTACACTGGTTATGAAGGTGATTGACCAATTATATAATGGAATTTCATCCACTAAATTAGACGAATTATTAGCAGAACAGTGTGCGTCCATGGCATCGATTCACCCAGATTATAACGTATTAGCAGGTCGTGTAATTGTATCAAATCACCATAGAAATACATCGAGTTCGTTTTTTTATGTTATGTCGCAATTATATAATTATCAGGATAAACACAATAAGCATTCATCAATAATAACAAAAGAACTAATGGATGTAGTAACAGAAAATGCTGAGATGTTAGATAATTTATGTAATTATGAACGAGATTATTTGATAGATTATTTTGGATTCAAGACATTGGAGAGGGCATATTTAATGAAAGTAGATAAAAAGGCAATTGAACGCCCACAACATATGTGGTTACGTGTGGCGATTGGAATTCATGGCAATAACATAGAAAAAATATGCGAAACATATGAATATATGTCACAAAAATATTTTACACATGCCACACCTACATTATTTAATGCTGGAACACCTCATCCACAATTATCATCGTGCTTTTTACTTTCATTAGAACAAGATAGTATCGAAGGTATTTATAATACGTTGAAAGATTGTGCTTTGATATCAAAGTGGGCAGGTGGAATTGGGTTACATATTCATAATGTTCGTGCGTGTGGTAGTCATATTCGTGGAACGAATGGTACCTCGAATGGAATCGTGCCTATGTTACGAGTATTCAATAATACTGCAAAATATGTAGATCAATGTGTTCTTCCTGAAACAATTATTTATACAACACATGGCCCTAAACAAATACAACACTGTGTTATGAATGAAACTGAAATTTATAATTTGAAAGGAGAAAGTGAAGTTATTCAAAACGTTCTTGAACATCATTATGAGGGAGAAGTGCTCGAAATAGAAACAATGCATTCTATTCATAATTTAACGATTACACCAGAACATCCGGTTTATGTATTACGTGGTCAGAAAAAAGGTCTTAATTACAAAGTAATAAAAAATAGATTGGATAAAAAAATATGTGATTTTGAATGGGTAGATGCGAAAGATATTGATATGGATGATATGATTGTATATCATATTCCAGATTTCTCAAAAGATATATCAAATATTAGTGCTGAGGATTGCTATGTGTATGGTGTTATTCTTGGCGATGGTTCTATGTCAAATAAAACAGATAGTTGTGGATATATTTCAATGCATACAACGAATAAAAAACATATTTTGGATTTTATGATTAATTATTTTAATGATAGATGTGTAAATTATAAAATAGAAACAAATAACAATACAACAAGAATAAGATGGAATAGATGTATTCATTTACCATTCAGGTATAATGATTTTTATGATGAAAATAAAGAAAAACGAATGTTACCAAAGTGGTTAAATTTACCAATAGAAAAATCCAAATATATTTTGAAAGGGTTATTAGAAACAGATGGTTGTTTAAAAGAAGAATTGGTATTTGATAACACATCACATAATTTAATTGAAAGTGTAAGATTTTTATCAATGAAATTAGGAGTATTAACTAGTGGATATATTCGAGATAGAATTGGAGAAAGTCATGAAACTGAGAATGGTATAATTGAAAATAAAAAAATTAGTTATGTATTACGTATTCCAAAAACAACTGAAATTTGTGAATTAATGAATATTACATATAATGAAAAACAATTTTCCAAATTTATGAGATATGATAATTTATTATTAAGTCGAGTTCAAAAAATAACACCAAAAACATACAATGGAATTTTATATGACCTACAAATGAAAAAAGAACATAATTATTTACTGCATAATGGCGTTGTACATAATGGGGGTGGTCGGAGAAATGGTAGTTTTGCTATTTATTTGGAACCTTGGCATGCTGACATAGAAATGTTTTTACAAATGCGTAAAAATCATGGAGATGAAGAATTAAAAGCGAGAGATTTATTTTACGCTTTATGGATACCGGATTTATTCATGGAACGTGTAAAAACCGATGGAAATTGGACTCTAATGTGTCCAGATGAATGTCCAGGTTTGAGTGATGTATATGGAGATGAATTCAATGAATTGTATAAAAAATATGAGGAGAGTGGTAAAGGGCGTAAAACATTCAAAGCCCGTGATTTATGGTTTCAAGTATTGGATTCTCAAATGGAAACAGGAACACCATATTTATTATATAAGGATGCTTGTAATAAAAAATCGAATCAGAAAAATATTGGCACGATAAAGTCGTCAAATTTATGTGTAGCACCAGAAACAAAGATATTAACCGATAAAGGTCATATCGAAATTAAAACATTAGAAGGACAATCAGTAAATGTTTGGAATGGTGAAGAATTTAGTAATGTACAAGTATTCAAAACAGGAGAAAACCAAGAATTAATAGATGTATATACAAGCGACGGATGTAAGCTAACTTGTACAAAATATCATAAATTTTTTATTCAAAATAGTTATTCAACAAAATCAATTAAAACCGTAGAAGCAAAAGACCTTAAACCGAATGATAAAATAATAAAATGTGAATATCCAGTTATTGACGGCGCTGAAAAAATGATATATCCATATACTCATGGATTCTTTTGTGGTGATGGAACATATTCAAAAAACCATAAAGAAAATGTACGTTGTAATTTCAAATGTATGGATGGTCATTATTATTGTAAAAGACATATTGATTTTGAAACAGAACATAGTATTCAAATATTAGATAATGATGAAACAATAGAAAAAAATAGATGTAATGGATTATCATATGTAAAGAAACCAATTATTTATTTATACGATGAAAAGAAAGAATTATTGAAATACATGGATTATAGAAGTACAACTGAAAGTCAAAATAGGGTTGTTTTACAATTGCCTCTTGATATTGAAGAAAAATATTTTGTTCCAATGAATAATTCTATTAAAGATAAAATGGAATGGTTTTCTGGTTATTGTGATGCGGATGGGTGTATCGCAAATAATCAAAATAATCAACAATTACAGATTTCTAGTATTAATAGGGAATTTTTAATGGATGTAAAATTGATGTTACAGACATGTGGCGTGAATCCAAAAATTAGACAAATGAGAGAAACAGGCACTAGTTATTTACCAGATGGAAAAGGAGGATATAAAGATTTTGTAACACAACCATTATTTAGATTATTAATTACATCACATGATTTAGTAAAATTGGTAAAATTAGGGTTTGAACCAAAACGGCTTGTTATAAATGAAAAAAATTTACCAAATCGTTCGGCAAATCAATTTATAAAAATCGAAAAAATCCTAGATGAAGGTAGAATAGATGATACATATTGTTTTACTGAACCAAAGAAGAATAGTGGCATATTTAACGGTTTAATTACTTCACAATGTACGGAAATTCTAGAATATTCAGACGATAAAGAAACCGCAGTATGTAACTTAGCAAGTATAGGACTACCAACATTTGTGAATACAGTGGGACCAGCCGCACCATTTTTCGATTATAAAAAACTACATGACGTAGCAAAAACAGTGACATATAATTTAAATCGTATTATTGATGTCAATTATTACCCAACCGAAAAGACAAGACGTAGTAATATGCGCCATCGTCCAATTGGAATAGGAGTACAAGGTTTAGCCGATGTATTTATGTTGATGAATATTCCATTTATAAGTGAAGAGACAAAACGTATCAATAAACGTATTTTCGAGACTATTTACCATGCCGCATTAGAACAATCATGTGAAATGGCAATTACAGAAGGCGCATACGAAACTTTCCAAGGGTCACCAGCAAGTCAGGGAATTTTACAATTCGATATGTGGGAAGTAGACCCATCGAAAGACGAACAACGATACGATTGGTCGGCAATGAAAGAGAAAATAAAAATTCATGGATTACGTAATTCACTATTATTGGCACCAATGCCAACCGCATCAACATCACAGATATTAGGTTTTAACGAATGTATCGAGCCAATTACAAGTAATATCTATAATCGTCGTACATTGGCTGGTGAATTTATTTTAGCAAATAAGTATTTAATGAATGATTTAATCAAGCTCGAGTTATGGAATGAGAAAATAAAAAATAACATAATAGCGAACCATGGAAGTGTTCAACATATCGATGTTATTCCACAAAATATTCGAGATAAATATAAGACAGTTTGGGAAATACCAATGCGTCATTTGATTGATATGGCAGCAGACCGTGGTGCGTTTATTTGCCAGAGTCAAAGTTTGAATTTATGGTTAGAAGACCCAAATTATAATACATTAACATCCATGCATTTCTATTCTTGGAGTAAGGGATTGAAAACCGGTATTTATTATTTGAGACGTAGAGGCAGACATCAAGCACAGCAATTTACAATTGAACCAGAAAAGAAAGAAACCACAGGAACAACTGAGTTTTATGAGGAGGATGAACCTTGTGAGATGTGTTCATCATAAAAAAACATGTAAATTTTTGTGATTTTTGTGATTTTTATGATTTTTGTGATTTTTGTGATTTTTGTGATTTTTGTGATTTTTTGAATGTTTATTTTTTGATTGTTTTTACGATACGCTCAAAATCATTCGCCTCAATAATAATATTATGTCGCATTTTTAAATAACAACGTAAGCAAACTAATACATCTATCATCGAGTTATGGAGACCAGTTGCCGTTTCGCCCGTAAAAAGATGCTGATACAATTCTATCAGTCTCGGAAATTTTTTAGTAGGAGGTCTTCCTGGAATTTTGGATTCGACTAGAATATTACAAATAGGAATACCCTTACGCATAGTACAGTAACGTTCGATGTTATTGATTTTTTCATAAGTATCGCTAAAAGTAGTTAAAACATAAGGGAAAACTGATAATATTTGTGTTCGATTACGTTCAATTTCGATTTTAATCATTTCTACATCAAACTCCATATTATGCGCGATTAAAACGTCGCAATTCATATATGCTTCGTAGAATTCTTTCAAAATAGTAACAATAGGAACGCCCTTTTTTTTACATATATCTTTTGTGATACCGGTTAATTCGGTGATAGAATCACTAATCACCACGTTTTCATTTATATTTACATAAGCATCATATGATTTTGTTATTTTTGATTCATTCATATCATATATTACAAAACTGAGTTGTAATATATGAGGATAATCGTCGATAGTTAAACGAGTCCCATTTGGTTTCTGTTTCGGCATTAAATTATTTGTTTCAACGTCGAATACTAGAAAACGACTTTTACGAACTGGAGGTGTTACAATGATTGTTGTCATATTAATAATAATAGTGTTGTTTGATATGATTATTTTTTATTATGTTTTGGAATCAATTTTTTAGTAAAAAATATAAAAATTATTTAATATAGGTCATTATGAAACCAACAATATTGATAATAAGTGATGCCGTATATGAATGTAAATATATTAGTGATATGTTTTCACCCTATTCAAGATACGTTGATTATGAAACAAATATATCAGATATAAATGAAAATAATTATAATAATTATAATATAATTATCTATGATTTTGATAATATACATGATATAAACAAAGAATATCTATTACAAATAATAAATTTTTTATGCGAAAGTATAAAAATAGTAATTACAGAAAACACAGAAGAAGAATTAATGAAATTATTAATGAATTTAGGAATCGATATTATTTTACCAAAGCCAATTTCTAAAGAAAACGTAAAACATAGTATGTTGATATATGATTTTATTACTAAAAAAGAATTATAATTGATTAATAGTTTTTATGTATGCCATATTATTATCTTTCTGTTTATCGTAATAATATATATAATTATTATGATATTTTTACATTGATATATTTTGATTTTATTTTACTTCATTTTAGATAAGTTGTTTATAGCACTGGATAACTACCTTGTAATAGCATACCACACTGTCCATCACCATTATTGAATTCTGGTCCTAAACCTAATTTAATATATCCTCCATCGCCCCATGAAAGTCCCCATGAATTCTTTACCAAATAATAGTCTGGACCATAACCTACTACTAAAACACCGTGGTCTAATTTGTTTCCACATACACCAGTAAAAATACCGGATTTGTATAATTGGAATTCGCGTTGGTCAGCTTCAATAGCAATGGATACTGGTTGTTGGGAAAGTGCTGTCATCATGGCGATGTCAGAACTAGGTTCAACATCGATAAAACTAGCGATTTTACTATGGTCGACGACTTTACATGTTTTTTTACAAGTGCCTGCGGTTTTGGTTTCACCTGAAACATATGGATAATCGGCCTCGGAACATAACCCGCCGTTTTTCTCAATCCAAGTAAAAGCATGGTCCATCAAACCACCATTACAACCCATATCACGCCCACCATTTTTGAAACTATCACAATCGACTAATTGTTGTTCAGAGAAAGTTTCGAGATTTCCGTATTTGACGAAATACGCACCTTCTAGAGCACCGGTTGTTGAAAAACTCCAACAAGAACCACATTGACCTTGGTCCTTTACATCGGTTACGGCACCTTTTTTAACCCAATCGATTTCTTCTGATATCAATACAGTTGGTTCTGAATCTAGTTTATTGAAAATACGGTCCATAGGAATTCCAGAATAGCCTAAATATTGACGGAAATCTTCACTATCCATTCCGGAAAACTGGTTATGGCCTAAGAGATACGAAAGGTTCTTTCCGTTGACTTCTTCAATGAATTTATCATTGGATTGCCATTTTTGATAAATATCATGGAAATGTTCATCGGATTTGAATTCGATATTGAAAAATTCGGCCCATTCAGTAAATTGGTTGATAAGCGAGTACGCGTTTAAAACAGGCAATAAACCCAAGCATAAAAGAGCAAAAATGCGATTCATTATGGATATACAATATAATTAGATAACTTTATACCGTTTATGTAAAAATCAATATAAAAAGGTTTGTACTATATAGAGTAAAAATTGGACAGAAAATGACAGAATTTATAACAAAAGAATCGAAAATAACATTTGTTACGTCATTTATCGATATTTATGAAACCACATTTGAAGACAAAACGATAGAATGGCGTTTTGAAAAATTCCGTGATATCGTTTCAACTGGAATACAAATCTGTGTATATGTAAGCCCTGAATGTTATGATGTCTTATATGAATTTGTAAAAGATTTCGCAAATGTCAAAATAATGAAACGGGTATCTATAGAATCGACATGGATAGCGAAAGAATGCGCCGATGTTGAATATTATTTACCGGAATATCGTAATTATCCCAAAGATATACCACATTATATGATGTTGATTAATTCGAAATGCGAATTTTTATATGATGCCATACAAGAGAACCCGTGGGGGTCAACCCATTTCGCATGGATAGATTTCAGTATTTCTTATGTGTTCCATAATAAAGAGGCAACTTTGGAATATTTAGCAGCATTATCGTTGAGAACATTCACAAAAGAACCATTTTTATTGATACCGGGTTGTTGGGATAAAATCGCGGAAAATAACGTCGACCAAATATCGAATGGTGTTTATTGGCGGTATTGTGGAGGGTTTTTACTAGGTGATGCCAAATCAGTAGAAGAGATGTTTTTGTTATATAAAAAGTATTATCCAGAATGGATACGAACACACCAAAAATTAGTTTGGGAAGTCAATTTCTGGGCATGGTTAGAGGCAAATACGGAATGGTCACCTAGATGGTATAAAGCGGACCATAATGACTGTATTATTCATATTCCATTAGATGTATGTTGTACAGTTTTAATACAAGACGGGTTTGACACGATGACTACTTATGATTATCCACAAATAGATACATATGAGCCAGCATCGGCATCCTATATTTATTTCCAAGGGAAACATATATTAAATACGCGTTACGTGAATTATTGGTATTGGGAAACTGGTCATTGTCATATAAAACACCCAGATGATTTTATTATCACAAAGAATATATGTTCGGAATTAGATGGAGATACATTGAGACCAATGTTTTATAAAGAAATGGACGATACAAGTACGGGATTCCAATCAAAACGGTGTTATTTTTATGGGTTGGAAGATATACGTTTGTATGAATATCGTAATACAATACGTTTTATAGCAACCAATATCGATTATTCGCCGATGGAATGGAATCGAATGATTGTTGGTGAATATCACCCAGAAACACAAACATATTCGAATTGTAGGATTACAGAACCGCCATATGAAAGTTGGTGTGAAAAAAATTGGATTCCGTTGGTAAGTAAAGAACCCATTGGCGATAATGGTGAGTTAATAGAACAAGAATATTTCATTTATAAATGGCATCCAATGGAAGTAGGAAAATTAGATGAAAATAATAAACTCAATATTGTTTATCGACATATAATCAACGCACCTGAATTCCATCGAGTGCGAGGTTCAACACAATTTATTGATAATGGTGAATATTTAATAGGTTTAGTACATTTAAGCGAATCTACATTACCAAGACGTTATTATCATATAATGGTTGCTTTAGACAGGGATACATTTAAACCAAAGAAATATTCTGAGATATTTTCATTTCGACATATAGGTATCGAATTCTGTATAGGTTTTGCGATACGTAATGGTAAATACGTATTTTGGACATCTTTGAAAGATAGAGAGCCGATGATGGTTATGTGTGATTTTAATAGAATTCCGTTGATTTATGATTTTTGGTAAAAAATATATATTTTTATTATATACAGAAATTTTGTTTATAATAATATAATGAGTAATTTATTTACAAAAGCAGCAGAAGAAAAACATAAAAATTTCTACAATAATGTAGAAACTTTATATAAATATTTAAAAAAAAAATATGACCCAAATGGACAACATAGTTCGATAATGAAATCACTTGGTATTCGAAATGGTGATGAAATTATAATAAGAGCACAAACAACAGATAATGGTGCTGTTATCGAAGATAGTGTTACTATAAATAAGGAATCAATAAAACCAATAGAATCAAACCCACCAAATTCAAAAGTTATTGAACATGTTAATGTTAATGTTGATGATTTCGATGATGATTGGAATGATGTTGATAGTATATCAAGTAGTGAAACAATCGAACCTGGTAATTCAAATTCATTTAACAATGAAAAAATAATCAGTCCAGAAGAAAATGCTGTAAATGATTACATAAAAACAATTAAACAAATTTATAATTTAACGCACTATATATCGAATAAAATAGAAACTATTGATGCTGTGAAATTGGGTCGTATACAACCAACCGAGAATACAGAAAAATTTACAAATAAAATTTATGAAATTATTGAAGTATTTCAACGTTATATTATAAATATTTTTTCAAATATTAATAAAATCAACGGAAATGTAATTTATCATAATATATTTGAAATTATTAAAAAAAAAGGATATAATTTAGTACTCGAAAGAAAAAAAGTTCATTTTACAGATAACAAGAATAATTTTAATGGATATTATAAAAATAATATAATACGTAAAGATTTTCAAAGTGTATTACAACAAGAAAAGGAATTTTTACGCATTATCAAAGGTGAATGTAAATATTTATATGATATTATAATACAAAATAAAAATATGATAAATGAAAAATATATTAATGTTTATACGAGTGCCAATGAGAAAATTATTGAAAATATAAATGAAAAAATACATGATGATGATGAAGGGTTCAATGCTTTATATAAAAAAATATTTTCTCCTAGACCAAGTAGTGCTCCACATGAATCAAATACAAAGTCCAATACAATCGGTTCAAATAATAATAATCTAGAAGTTTCAAAAGATGATAAAAATCCATTAAATGTAAAACGAGGATGGTTTGGAGGGTCGAACAAAAAAAAATATACAATAAAACGACATCCTAATAAAAAATATACAATTTCCAAAAAAATAAAAAATGCTCGTTTAAATAAAACAAGAAATCGAAATATTAGAAATAAAAATAAAACAAGAATGAACAAATATATTTAGCAAAAAATATAGGGTTATATTATATAAATAATATTGAAAATTATGGACAATGGTGTCGTTAATAATGGAACTTATAATACCACTATAACAGCGGGTGGTGGTAGTAATGATGTATTTGGAGAACAAAATTCATATCAAAACAATATTGAGAACCCTTTTGACGCTTTTGAGAACAACCCTAATGATGCTCAACGTAGCAGAAGATTTCGAGAAGACGATTATAGAACTTCTAATACCCCTATAAAAGCGGGTGGTGGTAGTAATGATGTATTTGGAGAACAAAATTCATATCAAAACAATATTGAGAACCCTTTTGACGCTTTTGAGAACAACCCTAATGATGCTCAACGTAGCAGAAGATTTCGAGAAGAC
>Ga0214923_10002034_pt1 | contig 27668 bp, 20 predicted proteins | sample LL1510_MetaG_FD_177993 | JGI IMG/M metagenome (GOLD analysis project Ga0214923, IMG submission 177993) | Freshwater microbial communities from Lake Lanier, Atlanta, Georgia, United States - LL-1510 | ecosystem: Environmental > Aquatic > Freshwater > Lake | place: USA: Georgia | collected...
ATCGACCTTTTGTCAACCTATCGACCTTGTGTCTAGATCCAAAGCGGCTATAACGACTTAACAGGGGCCTGCCATGTACAAGCACTTTCTTCTTCCAACCGATGGCTCCGAGCCCGCAGAAGCAGCCGTCGACGCTGCGCTCAAACTTGCGTCTGAGACAGGCGCCAGGGTGCTGGCTTTGAATATCCAAATGCCTTTTGTCCCGCCTGCTTTTGCAGAAATGCCGATCGCCGCGCCATTTACCGACGCTGAATACGAGAAAGCCGTGATGCAGGCCTCAGAGCGCTTGCTTGCCTCGGTCAAGGTGCGGGCTGAGGCCTTGCAGGTCGACTGCAAAACCCTGACCAAACTCGATACCAGTGTCTGGGAAACGATTATTGATGTCGCTGAAGACGAGGCCTGCGATTTAATTTTTATGGCATCTCACGGGCGAAAAGGCCTCGCCGCATTGCTCCTTGGCAGCGAAACCCAAAAAGTACTCACCCACAGTGGGGTACCGGTTCTTGTTCATCGCAGGCCTCAGGATGCCGATTAGGCCACGTGCCCTCACCGGGCTAAGCATGCCCCCATGAGGGGATAGGGTAGTGGGTGGTGACTTTTGATTCAGCTTGGGAGCGAAACGGTGTAATTTAAGGCCATCCGGCCACCGTCTGGATAAATCACTTGGCCGGTGAGATAGGAGGCCTCATCGCTCATCAGGAACGATGCGACCTGGGCAACTTCGTCGGGTTCTCCAAGGCGCAAAAGCGGTGTTCGCGAAAGAATTTTTTGCTTCGCTGCTTCGGATTTCATGACGGCATGGCGCGCCAGTTCGGTGGCGATTGTGCCCGGTCCCACGGCATTAACCCGGATCCCATGCTCAGCCAATGACATTGCACTCACGCGGGTAAGCTGGTTCACCCCTCCTTTTGATACGGCGTACGGCAGTTGGTCAGGGATCGCCAGCAACGCGTTAACGCTTGACATATTGACGATCGCACCCTGGATCTTTTCCGCCACCATATGGGCGGCAATCACTTGGCTGAAAATGAAATAACCGCGCAAATTGACCGCAAGCACGCGATCGAAGTCCTCGTCCTTGAGGTCGAGGAAATTACAGCCATGGATAATGCCGGCATTATTCAATAAACCATCGACCCTGCCCCAAAGCTTAATGCCCATGGCTAATGCTGCCTTCGCTGACGACCGCTCTGCGACATCGGCCTGCAACCAAGCAATCTTTGATGCGACATGTTCGTCGGTTGACGCCACGCGATCGAGGCTCGACGCGACCTGCTCGGCGTTTGCAACGCCTGCTTCGCCGAAACCGGATTCGCCGTCAAGCACTGGCGCCTCTTGCTTGTCGACCACCAGGACTTTAGCCCCTTCACGTGCAAAACGAAGTGCGCAGGCAAGGCCGATGCCTTGGGCCCCGCCGGTCACAATAATGTGGCGATTGTTTAGTCGCATGCCCGGTTTCCTTTGTGATTTAAGCGCGAAATGTCGGAGCCTGCCTTGGTCGGCTGCCTGGTTGATTGGCCTTTGCATTGTGACTGGGGTGAGGGCGCAGACACAAGATGCCGCGCTCGAGCAGTGGTTTGACCATGTCGAAAAGACGCTGCAATTACCCCGTTCGGCGATTGCTTTGGCCCTGGAACCGATCGAGGGGTCGCATCGCGCTGGACAAGCGCTGCTGCCCTCCGGACAGGGTCGCTTCCCCGGGCACCAACGCTCATCGGCGCAGCGTCCGCCGCTTCGCTGGCAACATCGGGCTGATGAGGCGATGAATCCGGCCTCAACGATGAAACTCTTGACAAGCTTTGCTGCCTTGCAGCTGCTTGGGCCTGATTTTCGCTGGAAAACAGCTTGGCGGGCAACCGCCAGGCCGATTGCCGGTGTTTTGCACGGTGATTTGGTCTTGCGTGGCGGCGGTGATCCCAAGATATTGATCGAAGACTTGAGACAAATCCTTGCCGCGCTCAAGGCTGGCGGGCTTCAGGAAATTCACGGCGATTTGTTGCTTGATGCCGCACTCTATGCAGGTGAGGTGTCCCAGGTTGTTCCGATTGATGGTGAATGGCAACAGCCTTATAACGTGGCACCGATTGCAACAGATCTAAATTTCAGATCTGTGAAGCTGGCCTGGGGTGGTGGGCAAAAGCCAAGTCTCGATCCACCGCTTCATGATCTAGAACTTATCGATCATCTGCGTAAACCGCAAATCGCTTGCAAGGACGCCACGCTTTCCTTTCACTTTGAGCCGGAACATGCGTCAAGCGCAAGAAAACTCGTGCTCGAGGGCAACTGGCCCACGGCATGTGGCCGAGGCGAACGTTATATCGCCTACCCGGACCCGATTGAGTTTGCCGAACGCTTGTTCCGTGCAGCCTGGCTTGAACAAGGCGGCAAATGGCATGGGCATGCTAGACGCGCCGACGGTGCAGCGGCGCTTGCACCGCATGAGCTTTTATTGTGGACATCAAGTAACTCGCTGCTCGACGTTGTGATGGACGTCAACAAGCTCAGCAACAATTTGCTTTCAAGGCATTTGTGGTTACAACTGTCTGCGCAGGCATCGGTACCCGCCACGGTGCAGGCGTCCTGGGACAGGCTGCGTGCCTGGTTGCAGGGACAGCGTGTTGATTTACCGTCCCTGGTGATTGAAAACGGCTCGGGCTTATCCCGTCATGAGCGACTCAGTCCAAGGGATCTGACGAAGATTCTTCAGTTGGCACAGCGTTTGCCAATGGCGTCGATGTTTCGCGACAGTCTTCCGGTGGCGGGTATCGATGGCACGATGAAGCGACGCTTAACCGAGCCCGGTTTTCGTGGGCAGCTGTGGCTTAAGACGGGCACACTCAACCAAGTCCGTGCACTTGCCGGTTATATCGAATCGCGCAGCGGTCAGCGTTATAGTTTCAGTATCATGATCAATCACCCGAAGGCGTCCTCAGCCAGGCAGGCGGTCGATAATTTGCTGCGCGTGATTGTCGCAACGGGCTAGGGGCGCAGCATTGTCAAGGCGAAATCGTTCAGACAATTCCCAGCGCGCTTAAGACTTTGGCCATCTTCTGATGCACCGTTGGATCCATGCTGATGGTCTGCCCCCATTCCCGGGAGGTTTCGCCGGGCCATTTGTTTGTCGCGTCAAGCCCCATCTTTGACCCAAGCCCGGAGACCGGCGATGCGAAATCCAAATAGTCGATTGGGGTGTTATCAACCAGCAAGGTGTCACGGCTTGGGTCAACACGGGTGGTGATTGCCCAGATCACTTCGGCCCATTGCCGGATGTCGACATCGTCGTCGACCACCACGATGAATTTGGTGTACATGAACTGGCGCAAAAAGCTCCATAGCCCAAACATCACCCGCTTGGCGTGTCCGGGATACTGTTTGCGAATCGAGACGATGGCCATCCGGTAGGAACATCCCTCGGCGGGCAGGTAAAAGTCGCTGATTTCGGGGAACTGTCTTTGCAGGATCGGTACAAAAACTTCGTTGAGCGCAAGGCCCAGGATAGCGGGTTCGTCAGGTGGTTTTCCTGTGTAGGTGCTGTGATAAATCGCATCGTCGCGCAGGGTGATCCTGTCAACCGTAAACACCGGGAACCAATCCTGTTCGTTGTAATAGCCCGTGTGGTCGCCGAAAGGCCCCTCGGGGGCCATCTCCCATCCGGTTTTTGCAGCCTGTGGCAGTGCTGCGCCATAGCCGAGCTGGCGGGCGTTCGCTTCGGTCTGCTTTGCATCCGGATCCGGATGCAAATGTCCCTCGAGCACGATTTCTGCGCGCGCTGGAACCTGCAAGTCAAAGCCAATGCAAGCCGTAAGCTCGGTGCGGGCCCCGCGCAAGAGACCTGCAAACTGATACTCGGACAAACTGTCCGGTACTGGCGTGACCGCACCAAGAATGGTTGCTGGATCGCATCCAAGCACTGTGGCAATTGGAAAGGGCACGCCGGGATGCGTTCGGGCGTGCTCACGAAAGTCGAGCGCTCCACCCCGGTGGGCAAGCCAGCGCATGATGGTCTTGTTTTTCGCAATCACTTGCTGCCGGTAAATGCCTAGATTCTGGCGCTTCTTGCCCGGGCCGCGGGTAACCACCAAACCCCAGGTTATGAGCGGTCCTGCATCGCCAGGCCAGCAGTGTTGGATCGGAAAACGAGCGAGATCAAGCGCATGGCCCTCCAGGCGGTTTACTTGGCAGGGTGCTTTACTGACCACCTTCGGCGTCATGCTCCAGACTTGCTTGAGCATCGGTATTTTGTCCCAGGCGTCTTTCAGTCCTTTGGGCGGTTCGGGCTCTTTGAGCAGCGACAAGACCCTGCCAATTTCGCGTAGCGCCGAGGGTGAATCGGCGCCCATACCGAGGGCAACGCGTCGGGTGGTGCCGAACAAGTTCACCAGGGCCGGATGTCGACTCACCTGTCCGGCAATCGTGGGCGACTCGAGGAGTAAGGCTGGCCCCGCGCGTTGAAGACAGCCGTCGGCGAGCGCCGTGATTTCTAGCTCGCTGGCAATGGCTGTTTTGATGCGCTGCAACTCTCCGAGCTGATCTAATCGATCAATAAAATCTCTTAAGTCATTGTATTTAGGGTTTTTTTCAAACATGTTTGCCTTGTTTGCTCCATTGAATCAGGCTGACACAAGCTTTGGTCGGCCGTCGTTGACCGTTCAAGCTCTGATCTTGACGTTGCCGCGCCTGAAAGCCACTGCATGGTGAATGCCTCATGAGCCGTCAGGTTGTCCCTGTGCGCGCATTCGAAATCAGTTATGCTGCATCGCAACAATGAAACATCAACAACTCACGAACATCGCAACGCGTTGCGCTGATCTTAATTCACCACGCAAATCTGGCGATGCCGTTCGGGTCATGCCACGCTGGATAGGCTATGAGTGCTTACCTGTGTTGCTGCTTTGTCTCCTATTGACCGTAGCCTGGCGGCATGGCTTGTCACAATCACCTTGGATTCAGGCCCGATTTGTGCAGGTCGACCCGATTCGGGAAGAAACCCTCCCGAACCCGATGCTTCATCAATCTCAAGAGCCCAGGTTCCAGGCTGAGGTTTCTGCCGGGCAGTCCAAGCAACAGGCGATCAGCCAAGAGCAGCAGCGACTGGTCGACTTTATCGTGCAACGTTATCGTGCCGCCTCTGATGTGGTTCATGCGGTCGTCGCTGAGACCTATTCAATCGCAAAAGAGCAGCGAATAGACCCGTTTCTGATTTTGGCGATGGTTGCCGTCGAATCGCAGTTCGATCCGCTCGCTCAAAGTCCGCGCGGCGCCCAAGGCCTGATGCAAATTCTCACGCGCGTGCATGCGGCAAGGTTTGAACGGCTTGGCGGTGTCGCGGCGGTCTTCGACCCTGTAAGCAATTTGCGGGTTGGGGTGGGTATCCTCAAAGAATATTTGGGCCGCGACGAGAGCCTTGAACAGGCCCTTAAGACCTACGTCGGTGCCGCCAACCTGCCAAGTGATCATGGCTATGGGCAAAAAGTGATGCTTGCGCGAAGCAAGCTCGAAGCGGTTGCAAAGACTCCGACACCCCAGCAGTAGGACGCATTGTCTCAGCGCTAGACTGAATCGAGCCAGTTTTCCAGTCGAGCAATGGCTTCCTCAATGACTTGTTGCGGCGCTGCATAGGAAAACCGCACCCAGTCATCGGCCTGGCTCAGACCAAAATCGCCGCCGGGTACGATAGAAACGCCCGCTTCGTGGAGCATGCGCTGGGTAAACGTGCTGCTACCCATGCCAAATCGCTTGATGTTTGCCCATACATAAAAAGCACCATCGGGCGTGAGCGGAATCTCAAAACCGAGGCGTCTAAGTCCGGCAATGATGCAATCGCGTCGCTGTTCGAACTCGCGTTTCCGCTCTCGAATGATCGCGAGACTTTCCTTGGTAAAACAACCAAGCGCTGCATATTGGGCAAGCGCTGAGGGACAGATGAAAAGATTTTGTTGGAGTTTCTCAAAGCTTGCGACCCAGGCTGGTGGCACGACAAGCCATCCGAGTCGCCAGCCCGTCATGTGAAAGGTTTTCGAAAAGCTATTGCAAATCACCACATCCTGCCTGGCGTGAAGCGCTGACCGCGGATGAGGTGCAATGCCAGCCTGCGCATCGCCATAGCAAAGTCCTTGATAAATTTCATCCATGATCACAAAGCCATCGCGGCTGCGGACTTCGGTCATGCTGTCGATGAGATCAACCCAAGTCATCGACGTACCGGTTGGATTTGCGGGTGAGGCAAGCAGTACGCCGCGTGTGGAAGGGCCCCAATGGTTTCGAATGAGTTCAGCATTAAGCTGAAAACGAGTCTCAGCGCCTACGGGAATGGTTTTGGGGATACCGTTTGCGGCGGCCACAAAATGACGGTTGCAGGGGTAGCTCGGATCGGTGAGTAAGACCTCGTCACCTGGATTCACAAGGGCAAGGCAGGCGAGGGTAAGTGCAGCTGATGCGCCCGCTGTGACAATCACGCAAGCAGGATCGACGACAAGTGCTTCGGTACGCAAATAATGGGTCGCAATAGCCTCACGAAGCGGCGCAATTCCAAGCGCTGGGGTGTATTGTGATTTGCCGTGGGCAAGCGCCTGGTTCAGCGCTTCGATGACCGAGGGAGTTGCGGTGAAGTCGGGTTCTCCAATGCTCATATGAATGATCGAGCGACCTGAGGCTTCTAGCGCTTGGGCCGATTTCACAAGTTCCATGGTTTGGAACGGAGCAATTGCATCGTTTCGCAGAGAGAGCGCAGGTAGGGCGGTAGTCATGGATTGGCGAACCTAACCTGGCAGCGTTGGGTGTTGCAAAACATCCATCGCAGCGCGTGCCCCGCCAGGCTGATGGGGCACGTTCGCGATTGCCAAGGCCATTTCAACCCCACTGAGCGTACCCATGAGCATCAGATCGTTGAAGTCGCCAAGATGACCGATGCGGAAGACTTTGCCACTTACTTTCCCAAGTCCTTGACCAAGTGACAAGTTGAAGCGCTCAAGGGCAATCTTTCGAAAGGCGTCTGCGCTATGGCCTTCAGGCATGAGGATGGCTGTCAGCGCTGGGCTGTACTCATGCGGGTTTTTGGCGAGGACTTCAAGGCCCCAAGCGCTAACAGCAGCCCGGGTTGCGGCAGCGTGGCGTTGATGGCGAGCAAAGACTTGGGGCAAACCCTCTTCTTGAAGCATGGCGATCGCTTCATGCAAGCCGTAGAGCAAGTTGCTTGCCGGGGTGTATGGGAAAAAGCCCTGTGCATTGGGTCCTAGCATATCCTGCCAGTCCCAATAAGACCGGGGCAGTTTGGCTGATTCACTGGCTTTGAGCGCCTTGGCACTTATCGCGTTAAACGAGAGTCCCGGCGGAAGCATCAAGCCTTTTTGTGAACCAGCAACCGTGACATCCACACCCCAGGCGTCGTGCTGATAATCGACTGACGCAAGCGATGAAATCGTGTCGACCATCAAGAGCGCCGGGTGTTTCGCCTCATCCATCGCGCGGCGAATCGCATGAATCTGCGAGGTCACACCGGTAGATGTTTCATTGTGGACCACACAAACAGCTTTGATGCTGTGTGCTTGATCCTTGCCAAGCTCCTCAGCAAGCCTTTGCGGATCAGCGCCGTGCCGCCAGTCGCCCGGAATAAACATCACGTCGAGTTGAAGGCGCTCAGCAAGCCGCTTCCAAAGACTCGCGAAATGACCGGTTTCGCACATTAAGACTTTGTCACCTGGGCTCAAGGTGTTTACCAGTGCAGCCTCCCATGCACCCGTGCCCGAGGCAGGGTAAATAATGACTGGCTGCTCGGTTTGGAAAATCCTTCGAATGCCTTCTAGGACCGATTTTCCGAGTGCCTGAAATTCGGGTCCTCGGTGGTCAATCGTGGGGTAGTCCATAGCCCTGAGAATTCTGTCGGGAACATTGGTCGGACCGGGAATTTGCAGAAAGTGTCGACCGCTTGGATGACCGTTGAGCGCAAGGCCTTTGGCGAGTTTCATAAGTATGTCCATGACGAAGCTACAATTTCGAGATTGTGAACCAAGTTAAGGCAATCGATTGGCTTCTGTGCCTATAAGCCGACCCGTCGTAGCATCAACGGGCGGCATGCTTGAGCGTCATCACTTGGCGCAGCGCTTGAGGCGCCGGGTTCGCGGCGCCGTCTACAGCGATGCTGCGTCCAGAGGTCGTTACGCGACCGACGCGTCGATCTATCAAATCGATCCGGTTGCCGTGCTCGTGCCCGAAGACATGACCGATGTCGAAGCCGCGCTCGAGCTGTGTCGCGAAAACTCAGTGCCTGTGCTACCGCGCGGCGCGGGCACAAGCCAGTGTGGCCAGACGGTCGGCGCAGCGCTCGTGATCGACTACAGCAAGCACATCAATCGCCTGCTGCGTTTTGATCCGGCAGCACGAACCGTCGATGTCGAGCCTGGCCTGGTCTTGGATCATCTCAATGCTCAGCTTAAGGGCAAAGGTCTATGGTTTCCGGTCGATGTGTCAACGGCCGCCCAAGCAACCCTTGGGGGCATGGCGGGCAATAACTCCTGCGGGTCGCGCTCACTAGCCTACGGCAATATGGTCCACAACACCGAAGCGATTGAGTTGATGCTCGCCGATGGCACGGTTGAGTGGTTTGGACCTTTCGGTGTTCGGGGTGGCGAGCGCATGAAGACGGCTCGGGGTGGAGCGCTTGTATCGCGACTCTTTGAGATAGGGCAGGCGCATCGTGAACAAATGGCTCAGCATTTCCCCAAGGTCATGCGGCGGGTTGGTGGGTATAACTTGGATGTGTTCCATCCCCAGTCCGAGCGGCCCTACACCGCCGATGGGTCTGTGAATCTTGCGCACTTATTGGTTGGCTCCGAAGGTAGCTTGGGCCTATTTCGAAAGCTACGGCTGAAGCTTTCGCCCTTGCCGCAACATAAAGTACTTGGTGTGGTGAACTTCGCCAAGTTTTTCGCGGCGATGGATTCGGCCCAGCATATCGTCAAGCTCAAGCCCTCGGCGGTCGAGCTGGTCGACCGGACCATGATCGATTTGGCACGCGAAAATCCTGCTTTCCGGAGGGTGATCGAAACGGCGCTTGTTGACCCGAACCGGGCAACGCCCGAGGCGATCCTTTTGGTCGAATTCAGCGGTGAGGAACAAGCAAGCCTATTGCGGCGCCTAGACGACCTGGTAAGCCTCATGGGTGATTTGGGCCAGGCTGGTAGCGTGGTGAAAATGCCTGATGATGCATCGCAAAAAGCGCTCTGGGAGGTACGCAAAGCAGGCCTGAACATCATGATGAGTCTGCGTGGTGATGGCAAACCGGTCAGTTTCATCGAAGACTGTGCCGTACCCCTAGAGCATCTTGCCGAGTACACCACCGCACTGAGCGAAGTCTTTGCTCGTCATCGCACGCGTGGGACCTGGTATGCCCATGCTTCGGTGGGCACCTTGCATGTGCGTCCAATTCTCGATATGCGACGCGATGGTGCGATCGCGATGCGGGAGATTGCCAACGAGGCAAGCGCACTGGTTCGCCGTTTCAAAGGCGCTTTCTCAGGCGAGCATGGTGATGGTCTCGTGCGTAGCGAGTGGGTGCGCTGGCAATTTGGTGATCAACTGAATATCGCCTTCGAGCAGCTGAAAGATGCTTTTGATCCCCAGGGCTTGATGAATCCGGGGAAAATTGTTCGTGCGCCAAGCATGGATCAACGCGAGCTTTTTCGCTACCGTCCGGGATACGCCATGCGGCCACTTCACACAGCGCTCGATTGGTCGTCATGGGACGTTCAAAACGATCCGCTCACCGAAGCGCTAAGCCCTCCTGGAAGCGGGGGAGACCCTGCCCAGGGTTTTGGCAAAGCGATTGAAATGTGCAACAACAACGGCCATTGCCGTAAGTTTGATGCGGCTGTGATGTGTCCCAGCTATCGGGTGACACGCGATGAGCAGCATAGTGTGCGAGGCCGTGCAAATACCTTAAGGCTTGCAGCAAGCGGGCAGCTCGGCGCTGCGGGGTTGAAAGACCCGGCCGTTGCCGAAGCCTTGTCGCTTTGCGTGAGTTGTAAAGGCTGTCGCCGCGAGTGTCCTACCGGTGTGGATATGGCCAAGATGAAAATCGAGGTGCTTGCACAGCGTCGCGGCCAATTCAGGCCAAGTCTCAGGGACCAAATGATCGCCAGGATTCCACAATGGGCACGGTATCTGAGCTGGCTTCCCGGCCTTTTGAATTGGGCCTCGAATCAAAGCCTGCTTCGCCAGGTCTTGCAAGCGCTCACAGGGATCGCGGCAAAGGGCCGAAGCCTGCCGCGTTGGGCCTCGCGTCCCTTTCATCGTCGTTCGTCGCCGCCTCTTGAATCTGCTCGGGTGCAAGCCTTTTTGGCCACCCAGCCCGCGGCTCGCGAAGTCACGGGGCATGATCGCCAAAAAGAAGTATCACCGGAACCGACGCGCGCTTCATCCGCTGGGGCGACCGCGTCATCAGAATCAGGGAGCGCTTCAGCCGGCGAGGCGATCGTGATTCTTTGGGCAGACAGTTTTAATAACTATTTCGAACCCGAGATTCTGGAGGATGCGATGGCGGTGCTGCAGGCGGCAGGCTGTCGCGTGATTCCCCAGCATCAGCTATCGAGCCAGGGGCAGCCACTTTGCTGCGGGCGAAGTTCGTTCGCATGCGGCGACATTGAGGCGGCGAAGCAACACTTAGAAGCCTTGCTTGATGCTGTGGCGCCTTGGATTGAGAATGGCGCCTGGGTGGTGGGCGTGGAGCCGAGTTGCCTGCTCACCATGCGCGATGAATTATTGTCGTTGCGTTTGCAAGAGAAACATCGTCGCTTGGCAAGGCTGCTTGCACAACGGGCCCTGCTCCTTGAGGAATACCTCGAGCGTGAGCTCGAGAAAGGGCGGATTAAGCTGGCCTTGAGCCCGATGCAAGGGCAAACGGCCTGGCTACACGGGCATTGCCACCAAAAAGCCTTTGACGCTGTGTCGCCAGCCCTGCGCCTGCTCGAGCGTATCCCGGGCTTACAAACCCAACTGATTCAAGGCAGTTGCTGCGGCATGGCCGGTGCCTTCGGCTACGATGTCAAGACCATTGAAATTTCGAAAGCGATGGCAGAGGCGACGTTGCTGCCGGCGGTTCGTGCAGCAAAGACCGATGATTGGATTGTCGCTGACGGCACGAGTTGTCGTCATCAGATCCATGATGGTGCGCAACGTAAGTCGGTACATGTGGCAACCTTGCTGGCCTGGAATCTTGGCTTAAGGGCCGCTAATTTGAAAAAAGGGAGACCATGATGGATCCGCAACTTCGTCGAGCAGCCCTCGAATACCACGAACAAGGCAGGCCGGGAAAGATTTCGGTCGAACCCACCAAACAACTCACCAATCAACGCGATCTCGCGCTTGCCTACAGCCCTGGGGTGGCAGCCGCTTGCGAAGAAATCGTAAAGGATCCGGCGAATGCGTCTCGCTATACCGGGCGCGCGAACCTCGTGGGCGTGGTGACCAACGGAACTGCGGTGCTAGGGCTCGGTGATATTGGTCCGCTCGCTGGTAAACCGGTGATGGAGGGAAAGGCGGTTTTATTTAAGAAATTCGCCGGGATTGATGTTTTCGATATTGAAATCAATGAGAAAGATCCCGCCAAACTGGTTGAAATCATCGCTGCACTTGAGCCAACGTTTGGCGGTATTAATCTGGAAGACATCAAGGCGCCTGACTGCTTCGAGGTCGAACGCAAGTTAAGAAAGCGGATGAAAATTCCCGTCTTTCACGACGATCAGCACGGCACCGCCATCGTGGTTGGCGCCGCGCTGAGTAATGGTTTAAAAGTCGTTGGGAAGAGCGTGAAGCAAATCAAGCTGGTCACAAGCGGCGCCGGCGCTGCCGCGCTTGCCTGTCTTGATCTGCTGTTAGATTTGGGTTTACCGATCGAAAACATCTGGGTGACCGATCTGGCCGGTGTGGTCTATGAGGGTCGCCAAGCGCTGATGGATCCCGATAAAGCGCGATTTGCGCAAAAGACCGAAGCGCGCAGCCTGATGGAAGTGATCGACGGGGCTGATGTGTTTTTGGGACTGTCAGCCGGTGGTGTGCTGAAGCCGGAGATGGTTAAGTGCATGGCCCCCAATCCCTTGGTGTTTGCACTGGCTAATCCCGAGCCGGAAATCACACCTGAATTGGCCAAAGCGGTTCGCCCCGATGTGGTAATCGCCACGGGCCGCACCGACTACCCCAATCAGGTCAACAATGTCTTGTGTTTCCCCTTTATTTTCCGTGGTGCACTCGATGTGGGTGCAACAACGATCACGCGGGAAATGGAGATCGCCGCGGTCGGTGCCGTCGCTGACCTCGCCCGTGAGGAGCAATCCGAAGTGGTTACCGCAGCCTACGGCACGCAAGGTTTAAGCTTTGGTCCCGAATACTTAATCCCGAAGCCCTTCGATCCAAGACTGATTGCGAGGGTTGCACCTGCGGTTGCAAAAGCGGCGATGGAATCTGGCGTTGCGTCCCGTCCGATAGAGGATTTTGACGCTTATCGCAGCACTTTGGAGCAATTTGTTTACCGTTCCGGTAACTTCATGAGGCCTATTTTTGCGGCTGCCCGGCGCGCCGAGGCCAAGCGAGTGGTATACGCTGAGGGCGAAGATGAGCGGATCTTGCGAGCAGCTCAGGTGGTGATCGACGAGGGCATTGCCCAGCCGATCCTGGTCGGTCGTCCGGCCGTCATCGAATCAAGAATTCAAAAACTCGGACTGCGCATTAAGCCCGAGGTTGACTTTGAGGTGGTGAATCCGGAGCGAGACGAGCGTTATCGGCTGTACTGGCAGGCCTACCACCGTCTGACCAATCGCAAAGGGGTTACCGAGCAATACGCCCAAATTGAATTACGCCGACGCTTCACATTGATTGGCGCGCTCATGGTGCATCTTGGTGAAGCCGACGGCATGATTTGCGGCACTTTCGGGTCCTATACCTCTCACCTTGGCTATATCGATCAGGTGATTGGCAAGCGCAAAGGTGTCAACAGCTATGGCGCCATGAATACCGTGTTGCTCCCAGACCGGCAACTCACGCTGGTTGATACCCATGTCAATCATGATCCGAATGCCGAGCAAATCGCCGAGCTCACCATACTCGCGGCCGAACAGCTCGCCCAAAAGGGCGTGAAGCCCAAGGCGGCACTGCTGTCGCATTCGAATTTTGGGACCTCAAGCCTGCCGAGCGCGAGCAAGATGAATGAGGCGCTCGCCATACTCCATGGTCGCGGGGTTGATTTTGAGGTGGACGGTGAGATGCACGCTGATGCAGCGCTTGACCCAGCCTATCGGCGCACGATTCTGCCGGATTCCAGTTTGACAGGTGAGGCCAATCTCCTGGTCATGCCTACCATGGATGCAGCCAATATCGCCTACAACCTCTTAAAGGTCGCGGCAGGAAACAACGTCGCAATCGGCCCGGTCCTTCTCGGTGCGGCTGCACCGGTGCACATTCTCACGGCATCTGTAACCGTTCGCCGGATTGTTAATATGACCGCATGGACAGTCTCTGACATCCACGCAAAAGCCCAGGGCGAGCCGTCCTTGCTCTTAAGTCCAGCGGGGTAAAGCAGGCTTGGCCCAGTCGCCCCAGGCGGCTTGAATCGCTGAAATCGCTGCCATGGCAGCGGTTTCAGTGCGCAGGGTGCGAGGGCCAAGATGGACCGGCTGGAAGTCGGCTTGTTTGGCGACATTCACTTCCTGCTCGCTTAGCCCCGCCTCGGGACCGACCAGCAGTCTGACCAAGATGTCACCGACAGGCTCAGGCGCAGGGTTGGGGGTAGAAACACCGGATTGACTTGATAAAAGCTCAATAAGTGATTGATTGGCATAAGGATCAAGTACCCAGTGATACGCAAGCATGCCGGAGCCGGTGATCTTCGGCCCGGACTTGTTGGCTACCATGCCGCCAAGTGCCACTGCAAGATCTTGGGGTTGATGGATACAGGGTAGCCAAGGGTTGGCCGATTGCATGCATGCCGCCTGCGCGACCATTTGCCAATGCCGGATTTTGTTTGCTGCCCTTGAGGCATCGATGCGGCTGACGCTTCGTTCGCAGTGAATGGGCATAAAGGCATTCAAGCCGAGCTCGACGCCTTTTTGCAGGCTGAAGTCCATGTTGTCTGCAGCGCTTAGCCCTTGGATCAGGACGATTTGCAATGAACTCGGCGGCACAAAACAATGCGCTTCGATGCTTAGCGTAACCGAATCCCTGCTCATCGACTCAATCGTTGACCAGTAACAATGTCCGTCGCCGCTCAGTAATTCGAGTTGCTCCCCGACCTCGAGTCGCAAGACACGGCTGAGGTGATGCGCCTGATCACGCTCAAGGCTTAAGTGATCGGCATCGAATGCCTGACCCTCAGGCTGCGCGAGCCTGGGAACGAGAAGTCTGGCTTGATGGCGTCGATTGGCGCGGCGATTCATCGCGGACTTGCAACAAGCGTTTGAGGTAATTCGGCAGGGCAAACAAGGCGGTGTGAACCTCGGGGTTGTAATAGGAAAGCTCGCCGATACGGTTTGTGTGCAGCCGATCGTTTACCGTTTGCGCCGAACAGCGACGCGGATCGGTCTGTTCGCTACAAATCGCCATGGTCCAATAGCTGCCGTAAAGCGGCACATAAAGCCCGAGCGGGGCGACCACGTTGAACTGCCGCCGGAGGGCCTCATGCAAGAGAGCGACCGCCTCGGGCTTGAAAATCGGCGCGCCCGTATGAAGCACCATGGCGCCCTGGGGGTTGAGCCGTTGGCGAATGTCTGCAAAAAGTGCTTCGCTGTAGAGCGCTTGCGCGGGGGTGTCGGGGTCGGTGAGGTCAAGAATCACGAGATCAAACCGTTCTTTGCTCTGCTTCACAAAAGCGAAGCCATCGCCGATTTGGATGTCGACACGCGGATCATCGAGCGCGCCGCGATGAATCGACCCGAAATAGCGCCTCGCAATGCGCAGCACCGCTTCATCGAGCTCGGCAATCACCACCCGCTCGATGCTTGGATATTTCAGCAATTCTTCGGCCGAGCCGCCGTCGCCCCCGCCAAGAATCAACGCCCGCCGGGGTGCACCGATGGCGATCGCCGCCGGATGAATCATGGCTTCGTGATAAAAAAATTCATCACGCTCTGAGGTCATATAGTCGCCATCAAGCTTAAAGAGCCTGCCGAATTGGGGGCTATCGAAAACCTCGATGTGTTGGAACGCACTTTGCTCGCTATGCAGACGCGTCCCAAGCTGGTAGCCGTAGCGGCTGTAGCGGTTGAGCTGCTCGTCACCCCAGTGCCCGGCGTCATTGCGGTCGGGTTCAAGACCACCTCGTCGAATATGTTGTGTCGAGATGTCTTGCGGTTTAAAAAGCGCCATAAGGGCTTCCAAGAGCGAGGCTGCTTTCTCGCTGTTGTCGGTCGAAAAATTACAGACGTAGACATCGATGGTGACGGCGCCTTGTTCGGGCCAGGTGTGTAGCGCTAAATGAGATTCGGCAAGCAAGACCATGCCGGTTACGCCGCCGGGTTGACCTTCAAAGTCCGGAAACTGGTGAAAGCGATCCCCCACGGCGCTGAGCCCTGCAAGTTCGACCAGATCGAGGCAGTGCTTGCGCAGGCGCAAAGGGTCGCACAGCAGTTCCACGGGGGACTGGCAGTTGGATAAATCAGCGGTGAGATGAAGACCTTGCATCGTATTTTTGATCCTTCGCCTGAATTATAAGTGCCTGTTTGAAGATCGTGGCCTTATCGCTTACAGGGTGCTTGGCGAAAAGTGGTCTGTTCGTGGCCCTGCGAGCCTGGCTTGCTTTGGTACCATCGACAGGTTTTGCACCTGAGTTTCGCTTATGACAACAATCACACCCGTCCAATCGCGGCTTCATGTCATCGACAAGAGCCACCTCAAAGCCATGGCCAACGCGCTAAGAATCCTGGCGATGGACGCCGTTCAAGCGGCAAATTCGGGTCATCCCGGCATGCCGATGGGCATGGCCGAGATTGCCCTCGCGCTCTGGAAGGGGCACCTGCGTCACAACCCTTCGAACCCGCAATGGGTTAATCGGGATCGCTTTGTGCTCTCCAATGGGCACGGCTCGATGCTGCTCTACGGCCTCTTGCATTTGAGCGGCTACGATCTGCGTCTGGAGGAGTTAAAGCGGTTTCGCCAACTTCACAGCCGCACGCCTGGCCATCCGGAGCATGGATTGACCGCCGGGGTTGAAACAACAACTGGTCCGCTCGGGCAGGGTCTCGCCAATGCGGTGGGGATGGCGCTTGCCGAACGCTTGCTTGCCGCCGCATTCAACCGTGATGCACTGCCAGCCCTGGTCGATCATCACACCTATGCTTTTGTGGGTGACGGCTGTCTGATGGAGGGCGTGAGCCACGAAGTGTGTTCGCTCGCCGGCACCTGGAAGCTGTCCAAGCTTATTGTGTTGTATGACGACAACGGTATCTCAATCGATGGCGATGTCAGGCACTGGTTCAGCGATGACAGCGCCGCGCGATTCAAGGCCTATGGCTGGCGGGTTATTGGCCCGATTGATGGTCACGATACATACGCCGTCGACAGCGCGCTTCTCGAAGCCCGTTCCAGGACTGGACCTGACCAAGGGCCTTGCCTCATCATTTGCCGCACCGTTATTGGCGCTGGCGCGGCGACAAAGGCTGGCAGTGCCAAGACCCATGGTGAGCCGCTTGGTAAGGATGAAATTGCTGCGACCAGGGCTGCCATGGCCTGGTCAGGCGAGGCTTTTGAGATACCGCAATCGCTGCGTGATAGCTGGGACGAGCGGGCCCAGGGGGAGCAAAGCGAGCATCAATGGCGAGCGGTGCTTGAGGCTTACAAGGCGGAGGATCCTGAGTTGCTAGCGCTGTTTCAGCGACGGGTTTCGGGTGTACTGCCCGCCGACTGGCCTCAGATCGCCGCACGCGCCATCGATGATGCTGCTGCACGCAACGCAGCTGGCGAAAAAGTCGCCACCCGCAAAGCCTCCCAAAACGTCTTGCAAGTCCTCGGACCAGCCCTAAGCGACCTGATCGGCGGGTCGGCTGACCTGACGGGCAGCAACCTCACGGACTTCAAGGCTTGCGGCGCTTTGCGCGTTGACGCGAAGGGCTTAGCGCCTGGCCGCCACATCAATTACGGTGTTCGGGAATTCGGCATGGCTGCCATCATGAACGGCATCGCTTTGCACGGCGGTTTCATCCCCTACGGCGGCACTTTTCTGACGTTCAGCGACTATGCGCGCAACGCGCTACGTATGGCTGCGCTGATGCGTCAGCGCGTGATCCATGTATTCACCCATGATTCGATCGGGCTTGGTGAAGATGGACCGACCCATCAGCCGATTGAGCATGCCGCCAGTCTGCGTCTCATCCCAAATTTAGACGTCTGGCGTCCCGCCGATGCGATCGAAACCGCCATCGCCTGGACCTCGGCTGTACATCGTCAGCAAGGTCCGAGTGCCTTGTTACTCACTCGGCAGGCGGTACCCATACTTGCGCTGGATGCGGCACAACGCATCGCGGCTTCCCGAGGGGCTTATGTGTGCCGTGATCACCACGAGGCTCAGGCAAGTATTCTTGCCAGTGGATCGGAACTCGGCATTGCGCTGGAGGCGGCCGAGTTACTTGCCGCAGGATCGATCGCCGTGCGCGTGGTCTCGATGCCTTCATCGACGGTTTTCGATCGCCAGGACTTAGCCTGGAAAGAGCAGGTCCTCGGTCAGCATCCGAGGGTTGCCATTGAGGCGGGCGTGCCCGATGGCTGGTGGAAGTACGGTTGCGCCGATGTGCTTGGTTTGAGTCAATTTGGAGAGTCTGCCCCGGCGAGTCAGCTTTATGAATATTTCGGTCTCACCGCAAAGGCGCTTGCCGAGCGCGTTCGATATTGCGTATCAACACATCAGGTCTCAGGGAGGTCATGAGTCATGACGATTCGGGTGGCGATCAACGGTTATGGACGAATCGGGCGCAATGTTTTACGGGCGCACTATGAGGCGGGCAAACAACATCCCATTGAGATTGTTGCGATCAATGACTTGGGCGATCCCAAGACCCATGCCCACCTCACCCGCTATGACACCGCCCACGGCAAGTTTACCGGCGAGGTGCGTGTTGATGGCGACGTTATGCGCGTTAACGGTGATTTGATCAAAGTCTTCGCTCAGCGCAACCCGGCAGAACTTCCCTGGGGCGAGCTCGGGGTTGACGTGGTGCTTGAATGCACCGGGTTTTTTACCAGCAAAGACAAAGCGGCTGCCCATCTTCGCGGCGGTGCTAAAAAAGTTGTGATTTCTGCGCCAGGCGGCAAAGATGTTGATGCCACCGTGGTCTACGGTGTCAACCATGAAGACCTGCGGGCTTCGCACCAGGTGATTTCAAACGCTTCCTGCACGACCAACTGTCTTGCACCCCTGGTCAAGCCTTTGCATGATGCTATCGGCCTGGAAACCGGGCTGATGACGACGATTCATGCCTACACCAACGACCAGGTGCTGACCGATGTTTTTCACGAGGACTTGCGTCGCGCGCGGTCGGCAACCATGTCGATGATCCCGACCAAGACCGGCGCAGCGGCGGCCGTTGGTTTGGTCCTCCCAGAACTCAACGGTAGGCTCGACGGTTATGCCATGCGCGTGCCGACGATTAATGTTTCGATGGTTGATCTGTCATTCATCGCGTCACGTGACACCAGCGTCGAGGAAGTCAACGCGGTTTTGAAGGCGGCCAGCGAGGGCAGCTTGCACGGTATTCTGGCCTACAACACCGAGCCCCTGGTTTCGGTGGACTTCAATCACAACCCGGCGAGTTCAATTGTTGATGCGAGCCTCACCAAGGTCTCCGGGCGATTGGTCAAAGTCTCCAGCTGGTATGACAACGAATGGGGATTTTCAAACCGGATGCTTGATACCACGCTCGCTTTGATGCAGGCCAAGGACTGAGGCGTGGTAGGCACCCAGATGCGATTTAAGCGGCTCGAGGATCAGGATCTGGCCGGCAAACGGGTCTTTATTCGCGCCGACTTAAATGTCCCGCTCAATGATCAGAGGGAGATCAGCGACGACACCCGCATCAGGGCTTCACTGCCCGCGATCCGCCTTGCGATGGCTGGCGGCGCCAAGGTGATGGTGACCTCGCATCTGGGTCGACCCCAAGAGGGGGTTTGTCGTGATGAGGACTCGCTTGCGCCGGTGGCCAAGCGGCTATCGGCACTGCTTGCGACACCTGTGGTGCTGTTAAAGGACTGGATCAACAACGGCATACCGCCGATGGAGCGAGGGCAGTTGGTGGTGCTGGAAAATTGTCGCTGCAATCGCGGGGAAAAAAAGAATGATCCTGAGCTTGCAAAGCGCATGGCTTCGCTTTGCGATATTTATGTGAACGATGCCTTTGGTACGGCTCATCGGGCCGAAGCAAGCACGCATGGCATGGCTGCCTTTGCGCCGATCGCCTGTGCCGGGCCGTTAATGGCCGCTGAACTCGACGCACTGGGACGTGCACTCGCCGCACCAGCAAGGCCGCTGGTCGCGATCGTGGCGGGATCGAAAGTATCGACCAAGCTCAGCATCCTGCAAAGCCTATCGCATAAGGTTGACCGCTTGATTGTGGGTGGCGGCATCGCCAACAGTTTTCTTGCAGCGGCCGGCTATGAAATAGGCGCTTCCTTGGCTGAGCGCGATTTGCAGGACGAGGCAAAGGCGGTGATCGAAACCATGAGCGCACGCGGGGCGGAGGTGCCTCTGCCCAGCGATGTGCTGCTTGCCAAAGGCTTTTCGGCGGATGCGGCTTACCGCGTCTGCGATCTTCGTACGGCTGAGGCCTGTGTTGAGGCTGATGAAATGATTCTTGATATCGGTCCCAAAACGGCGAAGCGTTTTGCCGACATGCTCGAGGCTGCGGGAACCATCGTGTGGAATGGGCCGGTCGGTGTTTTTGAGTTTGATGCTTTTTCAGCGGGTACAGCGACCATTGCCAAAGCGATTGCCTCATCAAAAGCCTTTTCGATTGCCGGCGGTGGCGATACGCTAGCGGCTATCGCCAAATATGGTGTTGCCGATCAAATGGGTTACATATCCACAGGGGGCGGCGCTTTTTTGGAGTTCCTGGAAGGTAAACCCTTACCGGCCCTAACCGCCCTGATGGAGCGAAGCTGATATGCACCGTGCCACGAAAATCGTCGCCACCCTTGGCCCTGCGTCTTCGAGCCCCGAAGTGCTTGAGCGCTTGATCCTGGCAGGCGTTAATGTCGTCCGTCTGAATTTTTCCCATGGGAGCGCGGCAGAACATCGCGCTAGGGCCGAACTTGTGCGTTCGATTGCGGATCGCTGCAAGCGCGACGTTGGCATGTTGGTCGATCTTCAGGGACCCAAGATCCGCATCGGCAAGTTTGGGCAAGGGCCCATCACGCTCAACACCGGCGATCGATTTCGTTTTGATATTCATTGCGAATCGGGCGATCAGAACACGGTTGGCCTCGACTACAAGGAACTCGTCAATGATGTGAAACCGGGCGATACCCTGGTTTTAAACGATGGCCGGATGTCGATGCGGGTCGAATCTGTGAGCAATTCGACCATTGATGCCAAGGTTATGGTCGGTGGTGTCCTCTCAGATCGTAAAGGCATCAACCGCCTTGGTGGTGGCCTGTCTGCCGCAGCGCTGACGGCCAAGGACATGGACGATATTCGAACAGCGGCTGATTTAGCCGCGGACTTTCTTGCGGTTTCCTTTCCGAAAAACGCCTCAGATATGTATATGGCGCGCGAGCTGATGCGTGCCTGTGGTAGCAAAGCCCATACGATCGCAAAAATAGAACGTTATGAGGCGATCGAAAATCTCGAGAATGTTTTGAAGGCATCCGATGGTGTGATGGTCGCCCGGGGCGATCTGGCCATTGAGGTTGGTGATGCAGCGGTGCCCGCTTTGCAAAAACGCATGATCCGGATGGCGCGTGAATGCAATAAGTTCACGATCACGGCAACCCAAATGATGGAATCGATGATCGAGTCACCTGTTCCGACGCGGGCTGAAGTGTCGGATGTTGCCAACGCAGTCATCGATGGCACAGACGCAGTCATGTTGTCCGCTGAATCGGCTGCAGGTAAGTATCCGGTTGAAACCGTTGAGGCGATGGTGAGGATTTGCCTGGAGGCGGAAAAATCACATCGGGTCTCGCTTGATACCGAATTCTTGAATCGCACCTTCACACGAATCGATCAGTCAATTGCCATGAGTGCGCTCTTTGTGGCGCATCATATGCAAGTTAAAGCGATCGCGGCCCTCACGCAGTCAGGCTCTACGGCGCTATGGATGTCGCGCTTGAATGCGGGTGTGCCGATTTATGCACTCACGCCTGAGGAGGCGAGTCGACGTCGCATGACGATTTACCGCGATGTTCGACCCATGCTGTCGCAATATGAGGCTTTTGATCGTGATGCCTTATTGCGAGCCTGTCAGAATCAATTGCTTGAGGCCGGCGTTGTGGAGCAGGGCGATTTAATTGTTTTGACGATCGGTGAGCCCATTGGCAAGGCTGGCGGTACAAACACGCTCAAATTGGTACGCGTCGGCGAACACTGAAGGTCGCCCGCAGGGTTGAAACTTTTTGATGAAGGAGACAGCGCTATGCCGCTTGTATCAATGCGCCAGTTACTCGATCACGCAGCAGAACACGATTACGGTATCCCGGCCTTTAACGTCAATAATCTTGAACAGGTGCAGGCGATTATGTCGGCTGCCGCCGAGGTCGATGCGCCGGTGATCATGCAGGCCTCGGCAGGTGCGCGCAAATATGCGGGGGAAGCCTTCCTGCGACACTTAATCGAAGCAGCGGTTGAGAGTTTTCCGCATGTCCCGCTTGTCATGCATCAAGACCACGGGCAGTCGCCTGCAGTGTGCTTGCAGGCGATGCGCCTTGGTTTTTCCTCGGTCATGATGGATGGATCGCTTTGCGAAGATGGAAAAACCATTGCGAGCTATGACTACAACGTCAGCACCACGAAGGCGGTGGTCGAGATGGCGCATGCCATTGGCGTCACGGTTGAGGGCGAGTTAGGTTGTCTGGGCTCGCTCGAAACCATGAAGGGCGACAAGGAGGATGGTCATGGGGCCGAGGGCAGCATGACGCGCGAGCAATTGCTCACCGATCCCGAGCAGGCCGCCGATTTCATCCGTAAGACACAGGTTGATGCCTTGGCGATTGCGATCGGAACATCGCATGGTGCCTACAAATTTAGTCGCAAACCAACCGGTGACATTTTGGCGATTGACCGCATCAAGGAGATCCATCGCCGAATTCCTAACACCCATTTGGTGATGCACGGTTCATCATCGGTACCCCAGGATTTGTTGCAAAAAATCCGGCAGTATGGTGGCGATATGAAAGAGACTTATGGTGTCCCGATTGAAGAAATTCAGGAGGCTATCCATCATGGCGTGAGAAAGATTAATATCGATACCGATATACGTCTTGCCATGACGGCTGCGATTCGTCAGTTTCTCGCTGAACATCCCGATAAATTTGATCCTCGGGAGTATCTGAAGCCTGCCACCGCAGCGGCTAAAACCATTTGCCTGCAGCGTTATCAACAATTTGGCTGTGCCGGCAAAGCGACGATGATAAAACCTGTCGGCTTATCGGTGATGATTGATCGATATAAAAAAGGCGACTTGGCTCAGCTCGTTCACTGAGCCAGTTCGTTTCACCATCTCTAAGTAAAGGTTTCTGATGAAGGCACTGCTTTGTACCCAGCATGGCGATCCGGAATTGCTTGAAGTTCGTGATGTTGAAAGCCCCGAGCCTGGTCCAGGGCAGCTTCGCGTGGATATCCAGGCCGCGGGTGTCAATTTTCCGGATAGTTTGATCATTCGGAATTTATATCAATTCAAACCTGAACTGCCTTTTTCACCAGGCGGTGAGATAGCCGGTCTGGTTTCGGCAGTCGGTGAGGGTGTTCAAGATTTTATACCGGGCGATCCGGTGATGGCGCTCTGCGGGCATGGGGGTTTTGCCCAGCAGGCCATTGTTGAAGCTGCCAAGGCGGTAAAGATTCCTGCTGCTGTGTCGATGGAAATGGCGGCCTCCTTCACCATGGTCTATGCCACCTCTTATCACGGCCTGGTCGATCGAGCACAGTTAAAGGCGGGCGAAAGCTTGTTGGTGTTGGGCGCTGCGGGTGGGGTCGGCTTATCAGCGGTTGAAATTGGCAAAGCCCTTGGGGCAAGGGTGATCGCTGCGGCCTCGAGCGAGGAAAAGCTCGCCGTTTGTCGCGCTCACGGTGCCGACGAATGCATCAATTACAGCCGTGAGGACTTGCGTGAACGGATCAAGGCGTTGACGGCTGGTCAAGGCGTGGATGTTGTTTACGATCCGGTGGGCGGACATCTCGCAGAGCCCGCTTTTCGTTCAATAGCTTGGCGGGGGCGTTTTCTGGTCATCGGTTTTGCGCTGGGTCAGATTCCTTCAATACCACTCAACTTGGCATTGCTGAAGGGCGCGAGCATCGTTGGCGTCTTCTGGGGCGCGTATGTTTCTAAAGAGCCTGCAGCCTTCCAGGCTGACATGGCGCATTTACTGGCCTGGGTTCGCGAAGGCAAACTCAAGCCTCGCATCTCAGCGCGGTATAGCCTTACAGAGGCGCCAAAAGCGATCCGGGCCCTGATGGATCGGACCGCGATCGGAAAGCTCGTGGTCTTGCCTACGATTTGACGGATTTGCCAGGGTCGGCGTGACGTGTTGCCTTGTGATGCGACCTGTTCCAGACTTTATGCCTTAACAACGACGATCGGAGTCGATAGCGATGCAAGGCAAGACCGAGCGCCAGCAGCCATGAGCCAAGCCCCACAGGATCGGCATGGCCTTCCCCAGGCGCTCTATCAATCGTCGATAAGATCGTTGCCGCTTATCGGAAGGGGTAAGGTGCGCGATCTCTATGCCGTGGGCGATTCGCACCTGCTCATGATCACAAGCGATCGACTCTCTGCTTTTGACGTGGTTATGGGTGAGCCCATCCCGGGGAAGGGCGGGGTATTGCACGAGATGAGCCTTTTTTGGTTCGACCGCTTAAGCGCCATCGTTCCGAATCACCTCACCGATATTGATCCCGAATCGGTTGTTACTGCGGACGAACGCGAGCAGGTCCGTGATCGCGCGGTGGTTGCTTTGCGTCTGAAACCATTGCCGGTCGAAGCTGTGGTGCGTGGTTACCTGATCGGTTCCGGGTGGAAGGACTATCAGCGCGATCAAGCGATTTGTGGTGTGCCCTTGCCAAAGGGGTTGAGGCAGGCTTCAAAACTTGCCCAAAGCATTTTTACCCCGGCGGCTAAGGCCGAGCTCGGGGAGCATGACGAAAATATAACGTATCAACAAGTAGAGCATTTGATCGGTGCCGAACTGGCTGCGATGATGCGCGAAAGCAGCCTGGCACTCTACGAGGCTGCCGCGGCCTATGCAGCAAGCCGAGGCATTCTGATTGCGGATACCAAGTTTGAATTTGGAATCGACACCGAAGGTAGGATGCGCTTGATGGACGAGGTGCTCACCCCTGACTCGTCGCGCTACTGGCCCGCGGATCAATGGCGCGAGGGAATTTCGCCGCCGTCTTTTGATAAACAATATGTACGCGATTGGCTGGAGACGGTGCCCTCTTGGCAAAAGACTGCACCTGCACCTGCCTTGCCTGTTGAGGTGATTGAACAGACCGCGGCGCGTTACCGAGAGGCCCTTGTCCGACTGCGAGGCTTTGAGTGATGGATTCACCACGCTGCGATGCGGGAGAGGTGATCGTCGCTGTGGTGATGGGCTCAGCCAGTGATTGGCCGGTGATGCAGCAGGCCGCTGAGCTCCTTGAACAGTTTCAAATACCCTTTGAAGCAAAAGTACTGTCTGCGCATCGAATGCCGGATGCGATGTTTGACTTCGCGGCGTCGGCAGCGTCGCGGGGTTTGCGCGCGATCATCGCCGGAGCTGGTGGCGCGGCGCATCTGCCAGGCATGCTTGCTTCAAAAACGATCGTGCCGGTTTATGGTGTGCCGGTGCCCAGCAAATACATGCGCGGTGAAGACTCACTTTGGTCGATCGTGCAAATGCCCAAGGGGATTCCGGTTGCCACCTTCGCAATTGGCGAAGCTGGTGCAGCCAATGCTGCCTTGCATGTGATTGCCCAACTCGCGCTGGATAACCCGGTAATCCGGCAGCGCTTGCTGAGCTTTCGAAGCGATCAGTCTGCGAAGGCAGCGGCGATGGTCCTGCCGCCTGATCAAGCGCATGCTTAAGGCCCGAAGCATTGGTGTTATGGGTGGTGGTCAGCTGGGGCGTATGCTTGCCCATGCGGCACAGCGCCTCGGTATGACGGTGACAGTGCTTGACCCGCAAGCCGACTGTCCCGCCGGCCAGGCTGCCGATGCGCATCTTCAAGCTGCCTATGATGATCATCGGGCGCTTGATGAGCTCGCAAGTCGATGCGATGCAATCACGACTGAATTTGAGAACGTTCCAGCCCCTAGTCTTATTCGGCTTGCTCAACACAAGCCCGTGCGACCCTCAGCGGCTGCGGTCGCCATTGCACAGGATCGTTTGCTTGAAAAGCAGTATTTTCGTGAACAAGGTATTGACACGGCGCTTTTCTGGTCCTTGGAAGGCGTTGGCGAACTTGATCGGGACGCGTCAATCGATGCATGCCGCGAGGCGAACTTTCCGGCGATTCTTAAAACAAGGCGTCTGGGCTACGACGGCAAGGGTCAGCTTGATGTACCGGATTTTGGATCGTTGCCCGGAGCCTGGGCAGCGCTCGGTCATGAGGACTGTTTGTTGGAAGAAAGACTTGATTTACGGGTTGAGCTTTCGGTCGTGTTGGCTCGAAGCCGAGACGCCGAGTTAAGCGTTTACCCGGCGATTGAGAATATCCATACGCGGGGCATTCTGGATCGAAGCTATTTCCCAGCGCGTTGCGATGCTCGCCTGGCGAGCCGGGCAGCTGAGCTTGCTGCAAGGCTTGCCCATGGACTCGATTATCAGGGTGTGCTTTGTGTGGAGTTTTTTGTTGTTGGCCCCGTAGGCGATTCAAGGCAATGGAAGCTTGTTGCCAACGAAATGGCGCCTCGTCCGCATAACTCGGGCCATGTCACCATGGATGCTTGTGCGATCAGTCAGTTTGAGCAGCAGGCTAGGGTGCTTGCTGGTTTCCCGCTTGGTTCAAGCGAGCACCACGCCTATGCATGCCTTATCAATTTATTGGGCGAGCGCTGGTTTGACCGGGCAGGCAATTATTGTGAGCCTGATTGGGCGCGTTTGCTGGCCATTGAGGGCTTGCATTTGCATCTTTATGGCAAGCGCGAACCTCGGTTGGGGAGAAAAATGGGGCATATCAACCTTTGTGCGTCGAGCGAGGCCTTGGTTGATCAGACGCTCGTTCAAGTGATTGGTATTTTAGAACGGTCTTCATGATGGAACAAGCAAACTTTCGAAGGCTCTCTGCAGATCCGGCAGAGATTGATGAAGCGGCCTCCCATTTACGGCGTGGCGGGATTGTTGCCTTTCCAACCGAGACCGTTTATGGGCTCGGTGCCAATGCCTCAAAACAAGCCGCCATTGAGGCTTTGTTCGCGCTCAAGCAGCGTCCGAGCCATCACCCTTTGATTATCCATGTCTCCGGATTAGCCGATGCGAGCAGCTGGGCCAAACTAAATCCGCTTGCCCTGAGCCTGATCGGCGCACTTTGGCCTGGCCCGCTCAGCATGATTTTGCCGAGGCGACCGGGCATTCCGATGCATGCCTTGGCGGCACAAAAAACAGTGGCATTGCGCTGCCCTGCGCACCCGGTGGCACGGGCCTTGCTCAACCGGTTTTCAGCGCTCGGGGGCAAAGGTGTGGCAGCGCCTTCTGCAAACCCCTACGGAAAGCTTAGTCCGACCGACGCTGATCATGTTGAAGCTGATATGCGACGGATGATGCAGGCGCATGCAGCGCGGCGCTTGCACTTGAGTGATCCCAAACTTCCCGATTGTTGGTTGATTGATGGCGGGCAAAGCGAGGCTGGGATTGAGTCGACCGTACTCGATTTGAGTACCGATGAACCCCGTGTGCTACGTCCGGGGGTTGTGAGCCGCGAGCAGCTGGAAGCCATCCTGGGCCTGCCAGTGCCGCTCATCAAACCTGAAGCCATCGAAGCAAATGCCCGCAAGCGCTCGAGCCTTGTCCTGCCCAAAGCCTCTGGCACCCTGCTTTCGCACTACGCGCCCAATAAGCCTCTCTATGTGCTTGATCCTGCATCGATGGCTGCCAGGCTCGAAGCCTTGCGCGAGCAAGGGATCAAGCAGCTTGCGCTCTGGGGCGTGGCGGAGCAACTCGCACTTGATCAAGGCTTTGAGGTAGCTTTGAGCCTTGGTGAGCTAGCCGATTCGCCTGAAGCAATCGCCCAAGTCCTATATCGGCACTTGCGTGCCATGGACGAGTCTGAGGGCCAAGCCTTGCTTGTGTTGCTGCCCTCGTTAATGGAGCAGCTTGCGCAGGAGAAAGGCTGGGAGGCGGTGATTGATCGCATCGAGCGCGCAGGCTATGCAACGAAGCATGGCTTGGTCACGCCGAAATCTGCTGCAAAGAGCGAGCCTCTGGGCCACCAGATGGCGCTGCCCTCGCAACGGGCGCATCAGCCGCAGCAACAAGCGCAGGCGTCGCAAGAGTTTCAGGCGTCGCAA
>Ga0214923_10002035_pt1 | contig 27658 bp, 30 predicted proteins | sample LL1510_MetaG_FD_177993 | JGI IMG/M metagenome (GOLD analysis project Ga0214923, IMG submission 177993) | Freshwater microbial communities from Lake Lanier, Atlanta, Georgia, United States - LL-1510 | ecosystem: Environmental > Aquatic > Freshwater > Lake | place: USA: Georgia | collected...
TCAATCGCCCCGAACATATTATTGTTATCCGTAAGGGCAATAGCCTCAAAACCAAATTCTTGAGTTTTGGCGATAAGATCTCCAATAGAGCCAATAGCTTCTAGAATACTATAATGAGAGCGGGTATTGAGATGTACAAATTCTTGCATATAATAAATATTTCCTTTTATATATTATAGCATATTTATAATGTGGTATAATAATGGGTAGAGAATTGAATTATGTGACACCTTCCTAAAAATTCCCCTCGTCGAGGGCTTTTGTCCCTCCCATGCCTTGTTTGGGATGGTGGTATTCCTTCAATTCATCAATTCCTAACTCTCTCAATCTATGTTATAATTAAAATAAAATATTACACACTAATATGAAAAATGAAATTATTTTATATCAATCTACAGAATTAGCCGAACATATAGAAGTCCGTGTAGATGAAAAAGCTGAAACTATCTGGCTCACCCAAAAGCAAATGGCAATGCTTTTGGATAAAGATACTGATACAATAGGTCTACATCTCAAGAATATTTTTATCGAACAAGAATTGGACGAAAATTCAACTACCGAGTTTTTCTCGGTAGTTCAAAAAGAAGGTAATAGAAATGTAAAAAGAAAGGTCAAATATTATAATCTTGATGCCATACTTTCAGTAGGATACCGAGTAAATTCAAAACGAGGAACTCAATTCAGACAATGGGCTACACAAAGATTGAAAGACTATCTACTCAAAGGCTATGCACTGAATAATCGGATAAACAGAATAGAAGATAATATACAATCTCTAAGCAAAAAAGTAAATCAAATAGACTTACAAATACATACTAATACCATCCCCACCCAAGGAATATTCTTCGAAGGACAAGTATTCGATGCCTATGAATTATTCTCCAAAATAATTCGCAAAGCCAAAACACATATAATCCTAATAGACAACTACGTAGACGAGACCACCCTCATACACTTATCCAAAAAGAACCCAAAAGTAAAAGCCCTTATATTAACCCATCCAATAAATAAGGAATTAGAGCTAGATATACAAAAAGTCAATCAGCAATATGGCAACTTCAAGCTAAAGAAATTCAACAAAAGCCATGACAGATTCCTAATAATAGACCAAAAAGAAATATATCATCTCGGAGCCTCACTCAAAGATTTAGGCAAAAAACTACTCGCCTTCAGCCTATTAGATACCAGTTCAGTGCAAGATTTATTAGATAGAGTAAAAGAGTTAGATTGAGTTAGGGGGGGGGAGGGGCTGTCCCTCGCCTGGCGAAGGTGGCGACGAAGTCGACGGGTGTGGACTGAGCTAAATTCCCCTCTTGAGGGGTGGCAGGTTTGCCTGACGGGGTGGATGTATTTTGCAACTTGAGCTTCTCCCTCTTCCACCCCGTCCTGCGGACACCCCTCAAGAGGGGAATTTAAGGCGACTGAAAGGTTGAGTACATCCGCCTCGGGCGTGACGCCCCTACAAATTTATAATTCATAATTCATAATTCATAATTAAAAATCACCTTATGAACATACAAACTTTTACTCAAGAACAAGATTGGATCAAGGCTAGCACAGAGAAAATTACTAATAATTTATATGAGCAAATTCAAGCCAGAGGCGAGGCTAATTTAGCTGTCTCAGGTGGTACCACCCCTTTTGTAATATATAAGGAATTAGCGACACAAGCTCTAGATTTCTCAAAAATTGATCTAATTCAAGTAGATGAGCGATATGTGCCAGAATCTAATCCAGAATCTAATTGGCAAAGCATAGTTAAGAGTTTTTGGGGAGTAAATTTCAGGCAAATTATTAGATTTGTATACTCAGACCAAATTCAAAATTCATTAGCTCTAGTAGAATCCCAACTACCACCTAAACTCGGGCTTACTATACTCGGTATGGGTATTGATGGGCATTTTGCCTCACTGTTTGCCGGTGGAGAATATTGGAATAATCTTAATTCAGCCAAAGCTATAGTCACTAAGGCTCCTGCTAATTACCCCACTAGAGATAGATTGAGTTTGAGTCCAGAATATATCTATAACTCAGAGCAAATTATAATTCTAATCAAGGGGCAAGACAAATACACTCAACTCCAAAAGCATCTCCAGAACCCAACTGGAATAATAAACTGGCCATTAGAATATTTATATAATCACTCCAATATAACCATCTATGCATATCTATAATAATTTGTTATAATATACGATATATAATAAATACATAATGTCCTCCAAAATTAAACAATATCAATTTATAAAAGCAGTAGCTACTCTCACCGGCACCACTATTGGGGCTGGAGTTTTAGCTATTCCTTATGCGGTTTATAATGCCGGTTATTGGGTTGGAATATTATATTTAGTGATTTTAGGTATTATAGTCACAGTACTTAATCTAATGTTGGGTGAAATTGTACTCAGAACCAAAAAAAACCTACCTATTCCGGAGCTTATCAAATTATATTTAGGCAAAAAAAGCTACTTATTAGCTATAATGGCACTTTTTATAATTATTTATGGAGCACTTACAGCTTATCTTAGAGCTGCTGGAAATATTATGAATAATTTGATACCAGCAGATCCTTTTAATTGGTCGGTGGTATTCTTTGCGGTTAGCGCTTATTTTATCATTAAGGGATTAAAATTTGTCAGTAAATGGGAGGTAATTTTTGTAATTGGTATGATGTTTGTCTTAGCTACTCTCTGGATGCGGGCTATTTATGCGCAAAGCATAGACTGGACTCAGTTTAGATTGGAGCCTTTTTCTAGCTTCAGCAACACTATAAAACCGTATGGTATAATTTTATTTTCATATTTTGGAATGATTGCTATTCCTCAAATGAAGTCTATTTTCTATAAACAAAATTATAATCAATTAGAAGAATCAATTAAAATTGCTAATCTAATTATAATCCTTATTTATGCCTTATTCATATCGCTGCTAATAGGAGTGACGGGGCAGAATATTGATCCTTTAGCTATTATGTCTCTAGGTGAGAAATTAGGCTCACAAGCTTTAGGAATTATATCAATTTTTGCTCTTTTAGCTATTATCACAACCTTTATAAGTATGGGACTGGCTATGATAGATTCTTATATGAATTTTACCAAAATAAAGAGAAGTATAGCCATAATATTGACTATTTTCCCTCCGATATCCCTTCTGGTATTAGATTGGGCGCAGTTTGATACCCTAATTCAATATGCGGGGGGAATTGGAGTTAGTATAATTGCAATTTTAATAGTTTTGACTTTTTGGCGGGCAAAGGTAATAGGAGAATTAGCTCCTGCCTATAGTCTAGGGCATCTTAAATGGGTTGGAATTAGTATGATTGTATTATTTTCCTTTGGGTTATTTAGTTTATTCATCTAAAGCCTTAATCAAGGCAATTTCATCTCTTAAATCTTTAGCTCGCTCAAAATCTAGAGCCTGAGCAGCCTCATTCATCTGTTTGGTTAATTCTTCTATCATAAATTCTCTCTCACTAATATCTAATGAGGCAATTTTTTGCTCCTGAAGCTCTTTTTTCTTATCTTTGACTATGCTTGAGCGGATGTCTTTTTTGATTCCCTCAGGGACAATATTATGCTTTTCATTATAGGCTGTCTGAATAGCTCGTCTACGGTCTGTCTCGGCTATAGCTTGGTCAATAGATTTAGTTATTTTATTGGCATACAAGATAACTTTCCCATTCTTGTGTCTCGCGGCTCGCCCGATAGTCTGAATCAGTGAGGTCTCATTTCGCAAGAACCCTTCTTTATCCGCATCCAAAATAGCTACTAGAGACACCTCTGGCAAGTCTAAACCTTCTCTTAACAAATTAATTCCTACCAAGACATCAAATTCTCCCTGCCTTAATTTAGTCAAAATCTCGGGTCTATCTAGAGTATCTATATCCGAGTGCAAATACTCGGTTTTAATATTTTTCTCTTTCAAGAAATCAGCAATATCCTCCGCCATTCTCTTTGTAAGAGTGAGAATCAGCACCCGCTCATCTTTTGGAATAATATTTCCAATCTCATCAATCACATCCTGAATCTGATTATCGGTAGGTCTAATCTCAATATTAGGCTCCAGCAGACCAGTTGGGCGAATAATTTGCTCGGCAATACCTTCTGGTAATTCTTTGAAAGTTTGTAATTCAGGAATTGAGTGAATTTTATCATCAGTGGAATGAGACAGCTCATATTCTCCAGGAGTTGCCGACACATACACAATATGAGGTATTTTAGCCTCAAATTCATAGAATTTTAGAGGCCTATTATCAGCGGCTGATGGCAATCTAAAACCAAAGTCAATCAAATTCTTTTTCCGAGCCGCATCCCCATTATGCATACCACGAATTTGCGGCAATGTAATATGAGATTCATCTACTAGGGTCAAGAAATCAGCATCAGCTTCTAAAAAGTAATCAATCAAAGTATAAGGAGGCTCTCCCGGAGCTCGGCCAGTCAAATATCTAGAATAATTCTCAATTCCTTTAGTAAATCCAACTTCAGACAACATCTCAAGGTCATAATTCACTCTCTCTTCAATTCGCTGAGCCTCGACTAACTTATTATATTTTTTGAAAAACTCCACTCTGTCCACCATCTCCTCTCGAATTAGAGGCAACATATTGTCCACTTTACTTCTGGTAGAAATCCAATGAGTAGCGGGGAAAATCCTATAAGCATCAATATATTTAGCGGGTAATTGCTCCAAAATCGAATCCTGATATTCATTATAAGAAATACTCTCAATCACATCTCCCCAAAAACTAATTTTAATTAACCGTTTTTCTCCCGGTTCGTGAATTTCTACCACATCGCCCTTAATTCTAAAACATCCAGGTTTAAAATCTATGTCATTACGACTATATTGAATTGCAATCATGCTCCGAATAAAATCATCTCTTTGAATCTTTTGCCCAACCTCTATAATTAGAGATAAATTTCCATAATCCTCAGGAGACCCAATACCATAGATACAAGACACCGACGAGATAATAATAGTGTTGGGATTAGACAGAAGGCTTTGGGTCGCAGCATGCCTTAATCTCTCCACTTGAGCATTAGTCATTGATTCTTTTTCAATATAAGTATCCGAAGATGGTAGATAACTCTCAGGCTGATAATAATCATAATAAGATACAAAATAATGCACATTATTCTCAGGAAAAAAATCTCTAAATTCCTGGTATAACTGCGCTGCTAGAGTTTTATTATGGGATATAATCAGAGTCGGCTTTTGATACTTTTCAATCAGATGAGCCATAGTAAAAGTCTTCCCAGAGCCAGTCACTCCAAGTAAAGCCTGATGTTGCTTGCCCCGAGATAAACCATCACTTAACTTAGCAATAGCTTGTGGCTGATCTCCCTTAGGTTGGTAGTGAGAAGAGATTTTGAACTTCATATTCTATTATTATAACATTAAATGTAATTATTACAACTTAAAATATTATAAATTAAGCATATTTAAGTTTGCTAAAAACTATAAAATATGATATAATATTTTTTATAATAAGATCAATATAATATGCTAGAAAATAATAAAAAAGATTTATTAATCATAGAAGATGATATTTTCGTCAGAGAATTAGTGAGTATGAAGTTAAGAGAAGCTAAATACAAAGTTACAGAATCCTCAGATGGAGAGGACGGTCTTCAGAGATTGTTAACAGAGAACTATAATATTGTTCTACTAGATTTAATGGTCCCAAATAAAACCGGACTAAAAATTTTATCTGAATTTAATGCCAAAAAATCTGCCAATTATCAACCCCAAATTATAGTAATGAGTAATCTGAGTGAACAAGATAAAATTACAGAATGTCTGAAATTAGGAGCAGTCGACTATATAGTAAAATCACATTATTCCCCTACCGAAATAGTAGCTAAAATTAATAAATTAACCTAAAGCATATGAAAACATTTTTACAAAGATGGGCTACATTAAACACAAAAGAAAAATCTATAGTAATAATTTCATTACTGCTAATTATTGGAATTATAGGAGTTGGAGTATATGTTTTTAGTGGAGTTAATAATAATTCTGAGAAAACTCAAGAGATCAAAGAAGATCAAAATAAATCCGATGAAATAAGTGGTGTTCTAGAGCCTAGTGAAGAAAAATTAACCAAAGCTAGTCCACTAACAGGAGTACAATGTGATAATTATAAACAGAGACCCGTAGCCGTGATGATGGCGGGAGATGCTGTCGCAAGACCACTTTCAGGCTTGAGTGAGGCAGATATTGTAGTAGAGATGCCTGTAATTACCGGTAGTGTCACTAGATTAATGGGTGTTTTTGTTTGTAATCTTCCAGATGAAGTAGGGTCAATTCGCAGTGCTAGGCATGATTATATTAGTTTAGTTAGAGGTTGGGATGCCATTTATGTGCATTGGGGAGGATCACATTTTGCACTGAATGAACTCAAAACAGGTAAAAGACATACCGGTGAGGATTTAGGTAAAGTCCCAGATATTGATGCCTTGAATTCAAGTGGAGCATTCTTTAGAAAAAGCACAGTCCCTGCTCCACATAATGGATTTGTCTCATTATCAAAAGTTATTGAGCTAGCTAAGAAAAGAGAATATAATTTAGAAACTAATCTTGAGGGGTATAAATTCCAAAGCCAAGAAACTATTAAAGCTGAGAAAAAAGATGCTAAAGAAGGAAAATTATATGTAGGTTTTGGAGGAGTGTTTGCCACCAGTTGGGAATATAATAAGGAAGATAATATATATACTAGATATTGGGCTAATAAAAAAGACTCAGATGCGGGGAATAATAATGTTGAGATTAAAGCTAAAAATATCATCGTAATGCGAGCCTCATCCAGACAAATTGAAGGGCAGTACAATGAAGTTACAATTTATGGTAAAGGAGAAGGAAAAATTTATCATAATGGACAAGAGAAAAACATCACTTGGAAAAAAGAAGGCTTCAAAGATACTTTGAGATTTTATGCAGAAGAAGACGGACAAGAGATTTTATTAGTGCCAGGACAGACTTTTATACAAGTAATAGAACCAGGACAAAACTTAAAATGGGAGTTAAACTAGGACTATATAAATAGCTAGGGAATAAAGTATTTATGATTATATCAATTGCAGGACCAGATACTTATCGCTCTTATGAAAAACTAAAATCTATACAACAACTTGGCTTGCAAAAACAAGCCAAACAAGAGACTTTTGACTTCAAAGATATAGAATTACCAGATACCGAAGATACTTTATTAGCCAAATTAAAACAAAGCTTCAATACCAGCTCATTATTCAGCGAAAAAAGGCTAATTATTATTAAAGATCTAGTCTCTCTACCCAAAATATTATATTCAAAAATCAAAAAAACACTAAGCACACTCAAAGATAATAGTGAAATTATAATTCTATTTTATAATACCAATAATATACCCAAAACTCACCCATTATCCAAAGCCCTAATTGACTTACAGGCCAAACAAACTCAGTATGACTACTTGCCAGAACTTAAAGCTATAGCCTATATGCAACAAATGAGTCTAGAGCAAGGTTTAGATATCAATAAAGAAGGAATAATGTATTTAGTAGAGCTTCAGAGACAAGAACATAAACAAATTCAAGAAAAAGAAAGCAATAAAGCCAAAAAAATTTTATTTAGAATAGATTTTTATAAAATAGAGAATATATTCAATCAAATATACAATTACTATAGAGATAAACAAACTATTGACTCTCAAATGATAGCAAAAATTTTACCACAAGAAGATTATAGCAGTATATTCTCATTAGCTGAGTATATTTATAGTCATAACTATGGTAAATATTTGATAAGTCTCAATAATTTACAAAAAGCTGGTATAGAAGGCATCCAAATATATGGGTTACTAATAAGCCAAATTAAAACCGCTTTAATTATAAAACTCGCCCAAGAAAAAGGCTTGCAATACAATAATTATACCAAAGGCCACCCCTACGTACTTCAAATGACCGCCCAAAATATCCGCACTTGGAAATCTCAAGACCTCAAAAAAATATATATAGCCCTCATCAATGGCGACTCCGCCATCAAATCCCAAGGTCAAAGTCCCTATGATAAATTGAGAGAGTTGGGGATGTTATATTGTGGATAACTTTAGTTGACAACATATATATTTAATAGTAATTTTAAATTAGGATTGATATAAAATCTTTTATAAATAATACATAGTTATGTATACAAATAAAATAAGTAAATATAATAAACAAGCATTAGTAGCCTCAGTACTTTTAGCATCTTTCTTTCTAGGAGTGCCTTATGGAAAGGCACAAATTGAATGTAAAAACTTCTATAGAGATGGAAGAGAGCAACCAGTAGATGATGAAAAGTGTCAAGTTGTAGGATATAATGCAATCCCAGGAAGGGCCTTTCCAAACGGAAGTATTATTAAGAAGAAAACTGATCCCAAAGTATATTATATAGAAAATTTTCAGAAAAGAGCTATAGAATCTCCGGCTTTACTCGAATCTCATGGTTTTGATTGGAAAAGTCTAATAATAGCTTCAGAAGCAGATGTTGACCAAATTCCAAATGGAGAAAATTTAAAGTTTAGAGACGGATCACTATTATCTAATAGAGGAGGAGTACATATTATATCTAATGGACTTAGAAGACCTATAGTATCTCCAGCAGCCTATCTAAGACTAGGATTTAAATGGAATAATATTATAGCAGTATCTGATGCAGAGTTAAATCTACATCCTTTAGGAGAAGCTGTGACCACTACATCCAACTATCCAGACGGAGTAGTTATTAAAACAGGAAGCGGTAAAATGTATTTGGTTGAGGATGATAAAAGAAGATATATCCCATCTCCTCTGGTGTTTGCGTCAAGGTTTAAGTGGAATGAAGCTGTAGACTTATCATTAGCAGTAGCTCCAGTTTATAATCCTAATCCAAAAGGAGATGTCACAATTAGAGACGGAGTATTAATATCAGGAGAAGGTAAAGTTTGGGTCACAGAATCTGGTAAAAAAGTACCAATCTATAGTCCAGAAATCTTTGAGAGTTTAGGATTAAATTGGGGGCAAATAAAAGTAGCGATTCCTTTTGATATGGCTAATATTCCAACTAATAATCTAAGTAATATAGGTAAAAATGTAAAGACTCCTAATGACTTTACAGCTGTTAAGTCTGATAACTCATATCAAATATATGTATTTAGAGGGGGAGTATTACGACCAATACAAATGAATGAGTTTAATAGAATTTATTATTCATTAGACCAAGTGATAACTATGCCACAAAGAGTTATCAGACAATACCCTGTGGGATCTAATGTTCCATCTGCTCCAAAGTAAGTAATTAAAAAACTAAAAAACCCCTTTAATTTAGGAGTTTTTTAGTTTAGTACAAAAAGAGGATATATAGTTAGCAATATATTATTTCTATTTCCCAGCTACAGCTTGATTTAATTTAGCCATTAGACGAGATTTCTTTCGGGCAGCGGAGTTCTTTTTCAAGATTCCTCTTTTGGCGGTTTTATCAATAGCTTTGTAAAGGTTAGGGATTAACTCTTTAGCTTTCTCAATATCGGTAGATAAATAACCTACAAATTCTTTGACAGTAGCTTTGAGTCTCTTTTTGACAATATTATTCTCAGCATTTTTCTTGAGAGATTGTCTATGGGCTTTGATAGCAGATTGTGTAATAGGCATATATTTATCTAGTTACATAAGGAATAATAGATAGAAATCTAGCTCTTTTCATAGCTTTAGATAGATTTCTCTGGTGATTGGCTCTAGTTCCAGTTCTTCGGGATGAGACTATTTTAGCTTGTGGAGTGATGAACATTTTCAAAGTGATAGCATCTTTATAGTCTATAGCCACATTATTGGTACTAAAGTAGCAGACTTTCGGAGCTTTCTTCTTATTATTTCTCATAAATATATAATTAACTAATTAAAATGGAATTTCTTCTAAATCAATTTCATCTTCATCTAGGTTGACAGTTGGTAATTCCTCCTGCGGCACACTAGCTGGAGCAGATTTAGGGCTGGATTTTGGAGCATTAGCTGGTCTTGGTTGACTAGCTACACTTCCTGCACCTGAACCTTTTGGACCAAATTGAAATGTATCTACAATAATCTCAGTTCTATACTTTTTCTGTCCGTCTTGAGCTTCCCAAGATCTGGTTTGTAATCTACCCTCTACGAATAATAAAGCCCCTTTTCTAAGATACTGACTGATTGTCTCAGCTTGTTTACCATAAGCTACAACATTGTGATACTCAGCAGTTTCTTGTCTCTGCCCTTGTTTATCAGTCCACGTTCTATTGGTAGCTAGACTAAAACTAGCTACTGATGAGCCACTAGGTAGAGCCTTGAATTCTGGGTCTTGGGTAAGATTACCGATAAGATAGACTTTGTTAAGATACATATAATTTGATGTTATTGATTAATCTTTTTTACTAGACTTAGATAGTTTTTCCTCTGACTTAGTAGGCTCTAACTCTTCAGGTTTAGCCTCTACAGGGATTTCACTGAGATTGATAAAGTCTTTGACTATCAAAAACCTTAGAATAGCAACCTCTCTTTGCAGAGTAGAGTCAAGTTCTTTGAGTCTAGTAGGGGCCAATTCGAAAGTAGTGGTGTAATAATAACCTTGGCGATAATGCTTAATCGGATAAGCAAATTTACGCAGATTATTCTCATCAGTTCCACCTCTCTCTACGGAAAAAGTTCTCTCCGCTGAATTAGCTTTCCCTTCTAGAGATGCGATTATCTCAGCGACTTTAGAGTTAATTTCAGATTGCTCATCTTGAGTTAACTCAGGTTTTAGGATATAGGTGATTTCGTATAACATTATTCTATACAATAATAATAAATGGACATTAAATCTGTAGATACTCAGACTTAGGTGAAGTAATCAATAAAAGAACTTGGCGAAAGATTAAATATATTATAGTATAAAATAAAGATTTTAGCAAGAGTAGATATAAAATTATAAATTATGAATTATCAATTATAAATTCGTAGGGCTTTTAGTCTATCCCATACCTTGTTTGGGATGGGGTCTATTCCTCCATTGTGTTTTTTTGTACTCGTAGAGCTTTTTTTCCTCTGTATTCTGTAGGGGAGACCTCTCAGTCGCCTGTGCTCTTAAAAATTCCCCTCGTCGAGGGGTGGCAGGCTTGCCTGACGGGGTGGAGTATTTTTGTAATTTGCTTTATGTCCTCCCTGCCTGCCTGCGGTAGGCAGGGAGGGGGAAGCCTGAAAGGCGGGTGTGGACTGAGCTTGCGACTGAACTTATCCCCCTTAATCTATCCTAATCAGTAATTTTATAGTATAATATTAGCAAATATTATATAAGTAATCAGAATATGTCCTTATCCATTGGTATTGTAGGGCTACCTAATGTTGGTAAATCTACACTATTTCAAACCCTGACCAAAAAGCAAGTCTCAGCTGAGAACTACCCATTTTGTACTATTGAGCCTAATGTAGGGGTGGTACCAGTACCTGACAAAAGACTAGATGTGCTAGCTAAAATCTCTAAATCAGCTAAAGTCATACCAACTACTATAGAATTCATAGACATAGCGGGACTAGTCAAAGGAGCGTCCAAAGGAGAGGGGCTTGGTAATGCCTTTCTTGCCAATATTAGACAAGTAGATGCTGTCTGTCATGTAATTAGAGTATTTCATAATGATGATATTACTCATGTTGAAAATAGGATTAACCCGATTGAGGATGCCGATATTATCAATACCGAATTATTATTGGCAGACCTAGACCAAATCACCAAAGCTCTACCGCAAGTGGAGAAAAAAGCTAAGTCCAAAGATAAATTAGCTATGGAAACTTTACCAATTTTACAAAAAATCTTACCTTTGGTGGAGGCTGGTACCCCAATTAGAGAAGCTGAGCTAATTACGGAAGAGTTAGAAATCATAAAATCCTATAATTTCCTGACCGCTAAACCAATTATGTATGTAGCTAATACTGATGAGACATATCAGCTACCTCAAGAATTACAAGATAAATTTGATAATATAATTCCATTGTCTATCAAAATCGAGTCTGAAATCTGTCTGATGAACACCGAAGAGCAGACAGAATATCTGTCAATGCTAGGACGAGAAATGAGTGGACTAGATACTCTGATTCAAGAGGGATATAAATTATTAGACTTAATATCTTTTCTTACCACTGGAGTACAAGAGACTAAAGCTTGGACAGTCAAACAAGGAACTCTAGCCCCACAAGCTGGGGGAGTGATACATTCAGACATAGAGCGAGGCTTTATAATGGCAGATATAATATCTTATCAAGACTTTGTTGATTGCGGTAGCGAGGCAGGAGCTAGACAAAACGGGAAACTTAGACAAGAAGGTAAGTCATATATTATCCAAGACGGCGATGTTTGTCATTTTAAGTTTAATGTGTAGGAGAAATTCACAATTGCTTAAATCTATGTTATAATATTTATAAATAATCTATAAATTTATGAATATATCTAAATCAAGATTTGAAATTATATTGAAGAGGCTTTATTTCAAAGGTCCTGGAATGTTTAGCTCAGGTGCTACTAGTGAGCAGAAAAAAGAATATATAAAAGTTATTTTTGATGATGCTTTTGATAATTATGGGGATGGTAGAGCTTTAGCTACTATTGAGGAGTGGCAGGAGATCAAAGAGAATTTATTAGCGAATAAAAAAGATATTTTAACCGATCAAGATATAGAAATTTTGTCCAAAGCTATTGAATTAGAATTAAGATAAAATATATGGTGGTAAAAGATGTAATTAAGAAAATTTGTGAGTCTGGTAGATTTATAAAAGGTAGCCCAGAAGCAGAAGCGGTGCACCAAGCTTTTACGGGGGTATATGGGTCAGAATTTAAGCCTATTACTAAGGAAAGTACTATTAGATATGGTAGACAGATAGAAAATAAGTTATATAGTAATCATGAACACGGTGTTATAAATAGAGCTATGCCGCATGTACGAGCAGTGATTCGTAATCTAAAATAATGACCCTTGATCAAGTTCATCATATCTTAGGTGAAATTAAAGAGAAATGGCAACAAATTGAGCTTGGTATTGACTTTGATAAGCTAAAACAAGACTTAAATGCATATATCAAAGAGTCAGAAAATCCAAGTTTTTGGGATAATCCAGAACAGGCTCAAATTATCTTGAAAAAACTCTCGCATACTCAAAAAAAACTAAAGGATTTGGAGAGCATTCCTGAAAACATAGATTTTTTGGGTCAATTAATTTTGAGCCAAGAAGAAGATTATCAAAGTGAATTAAAAGTTCTAGAAAAGCAAATTAACACTTATTGGCAGGAGATGTTCTTTGATGAGGAATATGATATGGGTAATGCTTTATTATTTATACAAGCCGGAGCTGGCGGAGTAGATGCTCAAGATTTCGCTGAGATGATTACCAAAATGTATATTGCCTACGGAAAGTCTCGAAATTTTGAAATAGATGTGATAGAATATATACAAGGCCAAGAGGCTGGTATAAAACGCTCTTTATTACAGGTCAAAGGTCAATATGCTTATGGAATTTTTCGCCAAGAGCGAGGAGTTCATCGTTTAGTCCGAGTTTCTCCGTTCAATGCGGCGGGATTAAGACATACCTCCTTCGTGATGGTGCAAGTTCTGCCAGAAATAGATGAGATTAGCTCTAGCGATATTGTTATTAATCCTAATGATATCAAGGTGGATGTCTATCGCTCTCAAGGGGCTGGAGGGCAAAGTGTTAATACCACTGACTCCGCGGTTAGAATCACTCACATTCCTACGGGTATTGTGGTGGCCATTCAGACCGAGAGGTCTCAGTTGCAGAACAAGGTTTTAGCTATGAATATCTTGAAGTCAAAGTTGTGGGAATTAAGGCAATCAGAACATAAACAAGAGCTTCAATCACATACTGAGGATGTCTCGATTTCATGGGGTAATCATATTAGATCTTATGTAATGAATCCATATAAATTAGTAAAAGACCAGCGAAGTGGTTTTGAAACGACTGATGTAGATAAGGTTTTAGCCGGTGATTTAGATGAAATAGTCACTTCAGTACTTATCCAAAAAGATAAACATTAATTAGAAATATGATTTTATTTAAAAATGTAACCAAAAAATACGGCGAAGAAGAATCTTTTGCCATAGAAAATATAAATCTTAAAATTGAAGACGGGGAATTTATAGTTTTGGTAGGTCAGAGTGGGGCAGGAAAGTCAACTCTTATGAGACTAATAACAGGAGAGCAAAAAACAGATAAAGGGGAGGTTTTCTTAGGTAAAACCAGAGTCAATGATCTTAGGTATGGAGATATGCCAAAACATAGGCGGTCTCTAGGGATTATATTCCAAGATTTCAAACTATTACCGAGTAAAACTGCCTTTGAAAACATTGCCTTTGCTATGGAGATATTAGGTAAGGACAATTTAGAAATTAGTAGAAAAGTCCCTAGATTCTTGAATATTGTCGGTATGGGGGCGAAGGCTAATAAATTTCCTAGTCAAATGTCGGGAGGAGAAAGGCAAAGAATTGCAATTGCCAGAGCCTTAATCAATGAGCCAAAAGTATTATTAGCTGATGAGCCAACGGGTAATTTAGATGTCTTTAATAGCTGGGATATTGTAAATTTATTACTCAAAATCAATGAACAGCTCAAAACTACTATTATATTTGCTACACATAACAAAGAGGTTGTAAATAGTATTAATAAAAGAGTTATTAGCCTTGACAAAGGTAAGATTATTCGAGATAGTCTTGACGGTAAATATATTATATAAAGATAAACATTAATTATATGGACTTATTCTTCTCTACTATTATTCGCAGTATAAAATACGGATTTCAAAACTTTGGACGCAATATTTTCTTATCTATTGCTACTACTAGTATAATGGTCTTAACTTTGTTTGGGCTTGGATTTTTTATGGTAATTAATCAGATTAGTAGTGACGCTCTTAGTGGTATACAAGCTAGAGTTGATATTAGTGTATATCTAAAAGAAGGTCTTGAGGAGTCTCAAGTTAATGATTTTATAAGCTATGTCAAATCAATAGAGGGTGTTAGGGAAACAAATTTGATTACTAAAGAAATGGCTTTAGAAAAGTTTAAAGAAACCTATAAAGATAATCCTTCCATTATACAATCTCTGCAAGTTTTAGATGAAAATCCTCTTCCAGTAACTTTGACCGTTAAAGCTGAGAGTAGTGATTTTTATCAAAGCATTAATGACACTTTATTAGCCTCAAAGTATAAAGAATCTACTATTCAAGAAACAGATTATCAAAAAAGCACCTCTAAAGAAATTATTGATAGATTAAATAATGTTATTAAAGTAACTCGTAATGTTGGGATCAGTGTGATTGTGGTATTAGCTACTATTGCTGTGCTTATTACCTATAATACTATTCGTTTGACATTATACTCTTATCGCCAAGAAATTGAAATTATGAGACTAGTGGGAGCCAATGACACTCAGATCAAGGGTCCGTTTTTTGTAGAAGGAGTTTTGTTCGGAGTTTTTGGAACATTTATTAGCTTTTTGATACTATTCGTTGTGGTCTTATTAATTTCACAGACTATTACTAGCTTTATATCGGGAGCTCAATCACCAAGTGAATATGTATTGAATAAATCCTTCTTAATTATTGGAATACAGTTAACTGTAGGTATTATTCTAGGAGTTGGAAGTAGTCTTATTGCAATTAATAGATACCTTAAAGTTTAGTTCAAAAGAGATATGCAATTATCGGATATAGATATCAAGCAAGCACTAGAAGCGGGAGATATTACTATTAATGATTTTGATGAGAATAGATTGCAACCAGCTAGCTATGATGTGCTTTTGGGGTATGAGTTTATGATGTTCAATAATCATAAATTTGAATGTATAGACCCGAAGAAACCAATTCATGAGTTTATGGAGAAAGTAGTTTTATCTAACCCAGATGAATACTTTGTAATTCATCCAGGACAGTTTATCTTAGGAGTTACCAAAGATTATTTTGGATGTAATGAGAAGTATGCTTGCCAAATTATGGGCAAAAGTTCGCTAGCTAGGTATGGTTTAATTGTACATACTACAGCAGGATTTATTGACCCAGGAAATAAGCTGAATGCTACTTTGGAATTTGTAAATACCAATACCGTCCCAATTAGGCTTTATCCAGAGATGAAAATTGCCCAAATTGCCTTTTATGAGCTCAAAACTCCAGCTCAAAATGCCTATGGAAGCTCTACTCTTGGTAGTAAATATTATGATTCCAGAGGAGTACAAGCTAGTGATATGCATAAAAACTTTGAGGATAAATTAGACTAGTAATTATTATGAAAAATTCACATTTCAAATTCAGCATCTCAGACAAGGATAAGACAGATTTGGTTGTAGTATCTGTCACGGACATCCGTACTGGTTATACTGTTAGAACCGCTTTGCCAAATTCAGGCAAACAAACCGCATCTATTATGGCCTTTGCAGGAGCTAGATTCTCAAGATCGGCTCTCTCAGCTGAGGGATTATTCCAAGAAATTAGACAAGCTGGCAGTAATGCTAATGAAAAATTAGCCAATATTTTTCGTAATTATGGACATTCCTCAGTAGCAGATATGGCTCAATTATTTGCTTATATTGAGCAAATTCCAGATCATTATTCTACTATATTTTTTAATGAAAGTAGTGTCGGTGGGGGACAACAAAGGTCTACCAGATATCAAGACTTTGGAAATAGTCAGCCTCTAGGATTAGATGATCTGGGAATAGATAAAACTGTAGAGAATTACGATACAATCAATCAAAAATTAATAGATTTACAGAAATATTCACTAGAAAAGTACAAATACTATCAAGACAAATTAACCTCAGAATACATTAGAGTTTATAATATTGATGAGACGAATAAATCGGAAACAGGGGCTCTGACAGCCAGAGCTTTTGACTCTACTAGATATTTTTTACCCTCTGGTCTGATGAATAAGACCTCTCTTGCTTATATTACCTCAGCTAGAGAATGGGCTAGATTAATCTCAGTTTTCAAGGCCTCCAATGAATATAATTTAGTCTGTCTTGCTGAGCAATTAGAAATACTTTTTGCCCCGGAAGATAGTATAGCTGAAGATTTAAAATACACTCCCGAAGCTCCAGATTTAATCAGGTATACTGAGGCGGATACTATCACCAATCAAAATTTGTATACATTACAGCAATATTTAGAAGAGCATCTTAAGGTAACCCAAACTTTAGAGTTTTCAAATACCATTACTTGCCACAAACTCAAGGCAGACTTATTAGATATGAGTTTAAGTGCGGGTACTATAATTTTATTGCAACATATTCTTACAATCTATCCAAATGCTAGTATTCAGTCAACTTTACAATTCATAGACAATTTAAATATAGAACAAAAGGCATATATTTCTAAGATTTTATTCAAAGACTTCAATCATCATAAACAAATGGGAAATCTATTCCGAGTTAATACCCATAGTTTTGTTTTAACTTGCTCTAATTCTGAATTAAGAGATTTGAATCGGCATCGAGCTTGGGGTAGATATATCCCAATTTTGAATACTACTAATTATAAAGCTAGTCTCTATACTGGTTATACTCTACCACTATATTTAGCCAAAAACCCAGCTCTAAAAGACACTAAACAAGAATTTGAACAAGATTTACAACAATATTATACTCAATTACAAGAATTTGTAGATTTGAGCTCACAATATGATTGGTTCCCTCAGTATATTTACACTCAATTACTGCCATTTGCTCATATTTTTACTTCATTTTTCCATGCTTCCCCTAAAGAAATTAGCTATATGACACAACTTCGAGTCAGACCGGGAGGACATATCAATTATAGACAATTAGCTTATGATATGGCGAGATTAGGAGCTAATAGCGAATCATTATTGCAAGCTATGATTCCAGAACATCTAATCAAACCAGATCCCTGCTCCAGAGATGAATTTATAGACCGAAGCTAAATTATAATATATTTAGCTTACTAATATTATATGTCAAAAAACACCAATAAATCAAAAATAGATTTAACTTTCTTCAAGCCATATATAGGGTGGACAGTACTTTTGACTTTATTCATATTTTTATCCAATGGAGCTAATTTGCTAATACCAAGAATTTTGGGAGAGAGTATAGATAATTTTAGCCAAAATAGAGATTTATATAAATTATCGCCAGATATATGGTTATTGTCTGTAATTGCAATCTCTGTAGTTTTAATAAGTTTAATTCAGACAGTAATCAGTGTCTATATAGCAGAGCGAGTAGCTAAAGATTTGAGAGATTCTTTAATCAAAAAAATCCTATCCCAACCCATTAGTTTTGTGGAAGAAAAAGATTCGGCCGAGTTATTTACCAATATTATATCCGATGTGGAGCAGGTTAAAGATATAATCTCACAAGGTTTTGCTAGTATATTCTCAGCCTTAATCATTCTGATTGGTAGTGTGGTATTATTATTTGCAATCAATGTTAGACTAGCTCTGATTGCTATTATTTCACTACCAATTATCATAGCCGTCTTTGCTTTTGTCTTTAGAAATTTATTCAAACTATTCCGAGCCTCACAAGAAATACTATCCAAAATCAATAAAGTCATCAATGAAAGTGTTTTGGGATCTATGCTAATCAGAGTGCTAAATTCTCAAAATATTGAAAATAATAAATTTTACAATATTAATCAGCAGGGAAGAGATGTCGGATTTCAAATTATAAATGTTTTTGCTAGTCTTATTCCGACTATAAACTTAGTTTCTAATTTTGCTATCGTCACCATAATTTGGTTTGGAGGTAGGCAAGTAATGGTAGCAGATTTGACTATAGGAGAATTTAGTGCTTTTATTTCCTACTTTAATCTTCTGATTACCCCAATTTTTATCTTAGGATTTGTGAGTAATTTTATCTCTAGGGGTTTTGTCTCATTATCACGAATACAAGCTGTACTCAATACCCCAGAAACTCCAAAACCGGCTATCAAAAATCTAATAAGAAATAAGGTCAAAGGTAAAATAACTTTTGATAAAGTCTCCTATGAAGTCAAAGGCAAGATTTTATTAAAAGACATATCTTTTAGCATAAAGCCACAGACCCAAAATGCTATCATCGGACCAACAGGATCAGGCAAAAGCCTTATTTTATCCCTTATCACTGGACTAATTCAACCAACTTCAGGGCAGATTTTAATCGACGATATCCCACTCAATCAATGGGATTCAGATTATATTTTCAAAAATATGGGGCTAGTTTTCCAAGAAAGTATTTTATTCAATACCTCGCTTAGGGAAAATATAGTCTTTAATAATAAAGTCTCAGATACAGATTATACAAAAGCTCTCAAAACCTCCAATGTGACAGAAATAATCCAATCCCTACCCAAAGGGGTAAATACCAAAATTAGCGAAAGGGGGACAAATCTCTCCGGAGGGCAAAAACAAAGAATAATGTTAGCCAGAGCCCTAGTTAGAAACCCAGAAATATTGCTCTTAGACGATTTTACCGCCAGAGTAGACATTAGAACCGAAAAAGAAATTATCTCCTCACTATCCCAGAATTATCCAGATTTAACTTTAATCTCAATTACTCAAAAAATTGAACCAATTCAAGATTATGATCAGATTATCCTAATTATGGAAGGTGAATTATTAGCCACAGGCAAACACAAACAGCTTCTACATACTTCCATTGAATATGCCCAAATTTGGCAAAGCCAACAAACCACCTAAATATGAAAAATCTCTATCAATTATCACAAAATAATAATCAACCACCATCTTTTGAGGAGTCTTTGGCTACAATTTTACCACTCTTTGTAGGAGAAACTCAAAATATAATTATTATTATAATCACTGTACTTATCAATATCGGGACAGGAGTTATCACCCCATATATTATTACCAGAGCCATTGATGGACCAATTGCCAACAAAGATATACAGACTTTAGGCCTGATGTCTCTAGGTTTAGTAATACTATTCATAATTTCAGCTATTGCAGCTTATGGACAAGCGAGAATTATGGGTTATGTCTCGCAGAGAGTTTTATTTCGCTTGCGAGCTAAAGTTTTTTCTTCTCTACAAAGTTTACCAATAGACTTTTTTAATCGTAATAAAGCTGGGGATTTAATCTCAAGAATTAACAATGACACCAATAAAATCAATCAATTTTTATCAGAAGGAGTCTTGCGATTTACTTCGCTTTTTTTCTCCTTGATTGGAATAGCTGGGATGATGTTATACTTGCATTGGCAATTAGCTAGTATAGTATTTGTTCTAACAGCTATAATTTTGATTATAACCAGAATTGCTACACCATTTATAGAAGGGGTTAATAAGGTCGGGCTAGAAAATCAAGGAGCTCTTTCCTCAGAAGTACAAGAGGGCTTGCTAAACTTCAATGCCATAGTAGCTTTTCAAATCCAAGAATATTATCAAGCTAATTTTAATAAAATTAGTGAAGCTGTATACAGTTCCAAAATTCAAACCAATATTCTTAATGATAGCATAGCTCCATTATATACTTTTGTAGCTAATTTAGCACAAATTATTCTACTGGCAGTGGGAGTAGGGTTTATTCTATCAGGTAGTATCACAATTGGGCTATTGATAGGATTTTTGGCTTATGCACAGAAATTTTTTGAGCCCTTGAGAATTTTAGGATCTATAGTCGGTAGTCTGCAAGGAGCTCTAGCCGCTTGGACTAGAGTGCAGGAAATTATTAGCCTAGAGTCAAATTTAATTTTAGAAGAAGATAAATCAGGAATACATAGAAGGAAAACCAAACATATTTTAGAATTTGAATGTGTAAATTTTGGCTACGATAAAAAACTAATTCTCAAAAATATGAACTTTAATCTAGAGCAAGGCAAAACCTATGCCCTAGTCGGACCAACCGGAGGAGGTAAAAGCACCACCGCCTCTCTAATGGCACGTCTTTATGACCCCCAACAAGGCTTGGTCAAATTATATAATAAAGATATTAGAACCTATACAGAAGAAGACAGAACCAAGACCATAGGATTTATACTACAAGAGCCATTTTTATTCTCAGGCACCATAGGGGATAATATTAGATATGGAAATCCAGATTTAGCAGATAAAAGTAATGCCGAACTAATAGAAATACTCAAAGACAATAATTTATTAGATTTAATCTCCAGTTTTGAAAATGGAGTAGCCACAAACATAGAAAATAATGGCATCAGCATAGGTCAAAAACAAATTATCTCATTTATAAGGGTTATACTAAGACAACCAGAGCTACTAATTTTAGACGAAGCTACAGCTAATATAGATACCATCACCGAGCAGAATTTGCAAGATATTATTAGCCAACTACCAGAAAGCACCACCAAAGTCATCATCGCCCATAGGCTTAATACTATAAAAAAAGCCGATCAGATATTCTTTATCAGCCAAGGTATACTTATACCAGCCGAAGACTTCCAACATGCCCTAAATCTTATCAAAACCAAAGACGGGGAGAGTTAGAGAAAATACTCTTAATAAAATAAGAAGCATCGTAGACAAATTGTGACTTTTGTAGGTGACACATGAAAGTATTTTATATAGTTATAAACAAGAGTTCTTAATTTTGTCCCCCTTCGGAGGGGGAAGCCTGAAAGGCGGGGGTGGATAATTTTTAGGGTATACTATAGTTTACTAAATATCCACCCTCCCCCTACTGGTACTCCCTCCAAAGGGAGACAAAAATACAAGTTACAAAATTCAATCCACCAACCTCCTCCCTGCCTACCGCAGGCAGGCAAAGGAGGACAATTGCCACACTAATTTGATATTAATAAGCTAGTAAGGTATATATAATCTATAATACTATTCCGTAAACTTCAAAATCATGCTAATATGGGCATATAATTAGTATTTTTATGAGGATTAATAAGTATTTAGCAAGTCAAGATATCTGTTCAAGACGAGAAGCAGATAAGCTAATTCAAGAAGGTAAAATTTTAGTCAATGGCAAAGTAGCTACCCTAGGTTTAGATATTAGTGATGAGGATAAGGTAGAAGTTGTGGATTATAATAAAAACTATGTATATTATGCTTATCATAAACCAATGGGTGTAGTGACACATAGCCCCCAGGCAGGGGAGCAGTCCATACAAGATATTACTAATTTTGACTCAGATGTCTTCCCAGTTGGTAGATTAGATAAGAATTCTCGAGGTCTCATCATACTCACCAATGACGGTAGAATTACCAAAAAAATCCTAAATCCAGAGCTTAGATTAGAAAAAGAATATATAGTCACTTTGAATAGACCAATTTCCAATAATGATATAGCTAAATTAAGAGAAGGGGTTAAATTAGACACAGGTTATTATACCAAACCTTGCCGAGTCAAAAGACTAGCCGAGGATATTATCAAAATAACTCTAACTGAAGGAAAAAATAGACAAATTAGAAGAATGGCGAAGTCTCTCAGATATAATGTAATAGATTTACTCAGAATTAGAATAGGTAATATAGAGTTAAACGATATGCCCGAAGGGACATATCGCAAACTCGGTGAACAAAAATTGTTAGGAAAGTAAGTTTAATTAGTTTCTCATTTTTGACCAAAAGCAATAATAGTAAGTCCAATAATCATAGGAGCAACATTGAATTTTTTAGCTAAAGACGCAGCCCCGTCTACTAATAAATCAGCTCCTCTAATCAGAATATATAAACCTATAATCAAGAAACCCAAAGTCAATAACATATATATATAAAATTAAAATACAATCAATATCATAGCATATATCTAAGAGTATGTTATAATAAATACAATTATATAATAAATAAAAGCTATGAGCAATTATAAAATCGAAGAAACCGCTGGTCGCATTATGACCACTAAGATTCCAACAGTTGGACTCAATGATACAGCTCAAGACATTCATAAGCAACTAAAAACTCAAATACAAAATTACGAAAGTATTAACTATCTATATGTGGTAAATAAAAAAAATATACTCCAAGGAGTAATATCCATCAAAGAATTGCATTATTTAGATGCAGATAAAAGAGCCTCCCAAGTAATGTCACGAGAATTAGTAACAGCCAAATTGCATACAGATCAGGAAAGAGTAGCACTATTAGCTATAAAATATAATATTAAAGCTATTCCAGTTATTGACTCAAATGGAGTGTTTCAAGGAGTAGTCACCTCAGATACCATTCTTAATGTATTGCATAATGAGGATATTGAAGACACTCTCAAATCTGTAGGTATAAGAAATATAGATAACCCAGCTATTAATATAATCAAGGCGAATGCTATCACACATTTTAATAAAAGAGCCCCATGGCTTTTGGGAGGTTTAGCAGGAGGATTGTTAGCAGCCTATACGGTGAAGCAATTTGAAAGTTATTTAGAAGCTCAAATTTTATTAGCAGCATTTATTCCAACCATAGTCTATATGGCTGATGCTGTAGGAAGTCAAACCCAAACTATATTTATAAGGTCACTGAGCCTACAAAACACATTAAACATAGGGAAATATATCACAAGAGAGATAAATATTGTGTTTTTATTAGCACTTGTATTAGGAGTTTTTAGTGTTCTTCTGGGAGCGATTGTTTTACAAGCACTAAATCTAGGATTAATTTTAGGAGTATCTATATTCTTTACCATTATAATGGCAAGTGTAATAGCAGTATTACTCCCGCTAATTCTCTCTAAACTCAAAATAGACCCTGCCATAGCTAGTGGACCATTTGCCACTGTTATCAGAGACATATTAAGTTTATTAATTTATTTTTTGGTGATATCAGTTTTGGTTTAGGTTTTATTTGAAACAAATACCTATTTATACTATACTATAAATAGGTAACATAAAGTATATTTCCAATAGCCAAATTGGGATTATACATTGGAATAAAGCAGGACTAAAGTTAATTTAATTAATCAAATGAATTACAAAATACTAAATATTCAAAAATTAGCCCTCACACTAATAATGCTAGTAGTGTTAATACTACCATCAGTCAGTCTTGCTAACCCAATCTCAAGCATACTGCCAAGTAATAGTTCGGTAAACTCTCAAGGTGAGGCTATCAAAAATAAGCAAGAAATCAAAACTGAATTACAACAAAAACAAAATCAGCTACTTCGAGATATAGATAAGCTCAATATAGAAATTCAAGACCTAGAAAAAAAAGAGCAAGAGTCACAAACTAAAATCACCAGCCTCAATGAAAGCATCCAAAATCTAGCTCAAGTCGATCCCAAAAGTAAAGACCAAGAAATCCTAAACCAAAGAAAAACCACTGAAGATAATCTCAAAAAAGAATTAGACCAAGTCAAGCTAGAATTAGTAGAAATCCAAAAACAATTAACCGAAAAAAGAGGACAATTAGAAGCCAATCGAGAAGCTATCACTAAAATCGATACCCAAATTCAAGAAGTCAATCAACAGCTAGAAGCTCAAAAAAATGAATTTTTTAATACAGTGGTGGGTAATATAAGTGTATATCTACCATATATCATCGGCTTTATAATCTCCTTTATTCTATACCTTGTAATCAAAAGATTAAACCAAGAATATACCCCTCCCGCTATCAAAGATTTATTCTCAGTAGTCATCAATATTATCTATATCATAGGAATTGGACTTGTGCTAATTTATCTCTTCATCGGACAATTTAATAATCTTTTTACAATACTATCCTTATTCTCAGCTGCCTTAGTAGTAGCTTTACAAGATTTTATCTCTAGCTTTTTTGCTTGGATATTCATCCTAGCTCGCAACAAATTTAAAGAAGGGGATATTATCCAAATTACTGGATTTAGTGGAAGCGATAACTATTCAGGAAGAGTCAAAAAAATTGAAGCCTTTAGAACTTTACTTTTTGAGAGAGAAGGGAACCTAGAAGGAGAGAAAATCGACAAAGAAAGAGTGACAGGAAGAATTATCTCCATCCCTAATAATATGTTTTTAAAACAACCAGTCATTAATGCCACACAAGACAATAGAGTAGTTTGGCAAAGTTTAGATCTAATCATCACCTTCCAATCTGATTGGAAAAGGGCCAAGCAAATACTACAAAAAATCATAGACCAAATCTACACCCCAGAATATATCAAAGAGCATAAAATCACCCCACAACATAATCCCCAAATATATCTCAGCATCGCTGATCAAGGAGTCAGACTATCCATTTGGTTTAGCACCAGTGTTGGCAATTACCGCCCAATGTTAGAAACCCTCTCAGAAAAAGTTTTAACCGAGTTTACAAAACACAATATAGACCTTGCTTTTAACACTATCACAGTAGATATGGGAAATAAAAAACTAGATAGAGACTAGATTCTATGCAATATTTCCTCATACATGGCTATGGCAAAGCCCTAGATATACAAGAGCCAGATATACCCAAGAATGGGGGATTCTATATCTTTGACAATGAAATCACTAAGAGACAAGCCTATCCATATATTTGGGCAGAACCAGTCCAGAGAAATATCCTCACCCCATATAATCTAATAGCCCAAATCCAACTGTATTACAAGGAAAGGCATAAAGCCGAAGACACAAAAGAACATCAGAGACTGCAACAAGAATTGTCATCACAAAAGCCCAAAATCATCATAGCCCACTCCTCAGGAGCCAGATTATTAGTAAAATATTTAGCTAAATACAAATTACCCAAATCAGTAAAACAAATCATCTTTGTCCAAGCAGATATTAGTAAAACAGAATTACAAACAAACCCCATCCCAGCCCAAATCCAATTCACCAACTTTTGGTGTTATTGGGATCCAGCCCTTATCACCTCCACATTACTGAATAGATATATACCAATCGGACTATATCCACCACAAAGACAAGAATCTAAATTCTACCCACTACACAATTTACCCAACCCACATCAAGACATCTGGCGAGACCATCAATTCAAGCAAGCAATAGAAGATATAATATGAAAAGTACCCCCAAACACAAACTCTGGCTAGAAGGCCTACAATATGCCTTTAGTAAAGATAGAAATTTATTTATACAAACCTTTGTAATAATAGCCTTATTAATAACCTTAGAAATATATTTAGAAAGTTGGGAGCTAATAAAACAAACTATAATATTTGGAATATTAGTTATAATACTAGAGCTAATCAATACAGCTATAGAGCTAATTTGTGATTTTATACAACCAGAATGGAATATCCAAATCAAAAGGATTAAAGATATCGGCTCCAGCATAGTCGCCATCGCCATACTCACCACCCTCACTATCACCGCCATCGACATTTGGTTGCTGGTGAGGGGGTAGGGGGGGGAGTTATCCTACAATCATCCAGCTAATAACCAAAGCACCAAGAGGTAAATAAATTGTCTCAGATAATATTCCAATCACGGCCTCTTTCCAAGAGTAATTAGGGGTTATAGCCTGTCCAATTTCACCAAATACAAACATAATCCACCAAATAAAACTATATAGAAGCCAATTATTATCAAAATAAGGATAAGAAAAATAGAAAATCAAAACAAAAGCTATAGCTACTCCGATTTTAGATACCAATATACTAGTCAAAAACACAGCTGGAGAAGCATTGTCTGGAGTTTTTAATCCCAAAAAAGAAGATGCAATGCCATACAACACAAAAGGTACTAGATATATGATAGCCAAAGTACTAAAAATACTTATAAGAATAGTATACATAAATTAAACATAACTACTTTTTAAGTATAACATATTATTAAGTAAACACTGATAACCTCAATTTATCTTTAGTATACAAAATCTATATAAATGTTTATAATTAAACTATCCAGATACAAATATTTTTACAAAACCACTCAATATGCCCCACCTATACCAACCAATACATACCTTAAAATCAATTAGTGAAAATCTGTGGATTGTAGATGGTCCTATAATACATTTTTATGGGATGCCATTTACTACCCGTATGGTAGTAATAAGACTTGCCAATAATGATCTTTGGATACATTCTCCAATTACTTTGACCAGTGCTTTGAAGCAAGAATTGGATCAATTAGGCAATGTCAAATATCTAATCTCACCGAATAAAATTCACTATTGGTATATACAGGATTTTCAAAAAGCCTATCCAGAAGCTATCACTTTTGCCAGTGATGGAGTGCAAAAGCGAAGTCAGCGAGCAGGGCAATCAATACGATGGGATAGGGAATTAAAAGATATAGAGCGGGATTATTTCCCAGACTTAGAAATTCTGCCTATGTCTGGTAATAGATTTATGACTGAATATACTTTTTTTCATATCCCTAGTAAATCTTGGATTGTGACGGATATTATAGAAAACTTTGAGCCTCATAAAATCAATCCATTTTTTAGAATTCTAGCCTATCTGGGAGGGGCTTTGCATCCAAATGGAGGCACAACTAGAGACCAGAGAACATTATTTTGGGGTAATCATCAGTTATTGAACAAGTCTATAAGTAGAATTAAATCACTGAACCCAAATAAAATTATAATGGCACATGGTAAAATATTAGACCAAGACATAGCCTCCGAGCTAAATAGAATTTTCGCTTGGGTTGAGTGAGATTATATCTGAATCAGATAAGATGCATAATGAATAAGATGAGATACATCGTAGACAAGTTGTGAGTTGTGAGGTGATACTTTATCGTAGTTTATATAGTTATAAAAAGAGTTCTTAATTTTGTCTCCCTTAGGAGGGAGTACCCGAAGGGGGAGGG
>Ga0214923_10002036_pt1 | contig 27658 bp, 26 predicted proteins | sample LL1510_MetaG_FD_177993 | JGI IMG/M metagenome (GOLD analysis project Ga0214923, IMG submission 177993) | Freshwater microbial communities from Lake Lanier, Atlanta, Georgia, United States - LL-1510 | ecosystem: Environmental > Aquatic > Freshwater > Lake | place: USA: Georgia | collected...
CATAAATGGTTGCGGAGCTGCTGCTGATGCCGCATTGCGTGGGCTGTCTGTTGTGCTTTGTGAGCAAGACGATTTGGCATCGCAAACCTCTTCTAAAAGCACAAAATTAATCCATGGTGGTCTTCGCTACCTTGAATTACTGGATTTCTCACTCGTTAAAAAATCATTGGATGAACGCCAAAAACTCTTGCAGCTGGCGCCCCATTTGATTAGTCCCTTGTCTTTTATTCTACCCCACCAAAAAAAAATGCGTCCCTTTTGGATGCTACGTACCGGCCTATTTCTTTATGATCATTTAAGCAGAAAAAACACACTACCACGCTCTAAATTAATCCGTCGTCACGCACATCCGGATTACTTCTCACCACTAACCAATGCGTTCACTAAAGCACTCTCCTTCTATGATTGCATGACGGATGACGCCCGACTAACATTAGCCAATGCGATACAAGCGAGTGAACATGGTGCCAGTATTCTTCCGCATACCAAACTCATCAAAGCTGAAATTATCGACGACCAATGGCGATTAACATTCAAACCAAAAAAATCTCGTTCCTTTCAAATTAAAGCCAAGGCAGTGATTAATGCCGCAGGCCCCTGGGTTCCCGATGTCAATCAGATCCTTGCAGTCCCACTCGCTCACAGCTTATCCCTGGTCAAAGGTAGCCATATTGTTGTTAATAAATTATATGACGGCGACCATGCCTACATGCTAGAAAATACCGATAAACGAATGATCTTCGCTATTCCTTATCATGGTTTCACCCTGATTGGAACGACCGATGTGGTCTTGAAAGACCCTGTAGATACCAACACGACTATCGATAAAAAAGAGACAGACTATTTGTTACGCCTCATCAAACATTGCTTCAAAAAACCCTGTAAAGAAAAAGACATCATCACGAGTTGGAGTGGCGTGAGGCCATTAATCGCTGAGAAAGGCAAAGCATCAAATTCACTTAGCCGTGATTATGCTATCAACTATACGAGCAGTCCAGCTCCAGCCATTACAATTTACGGAGGAAAAATTACTACGTATCGTCAATTGAGTTCACAAACGATAGATGCGCTAATACCCGTCTTCCCCCATTTAAAAAATGGTCAAAGTGGCCACACGCCACTGCCTGGTTCAACATGGAAAACGTTGGGCTTTAAAGAATACCAGCAACATGCTGAGAAAAAATACCATTGGTTAGGAAAGCCCACCTTAGAGCGGTATTTATCTCATTACGGTACACGTACTGAGCACGTGTTGGCAGGATGTAAAAAAATCGATGACCTAGGCCTTTGTTTTACAGAAACACTGTATCAAATCGAAGTGGATTACCTGCAACAAGAAGAATGGGCTAGAAATATTGACGATATATTATGGCGACGCACAAAATTAGGCCTGACTATTGATGAAGCGGGGAAGAAAAAGCTGCAAGCTTATTTGTTAAGCTGCCAAAATGGTCATAAAGCCCCTATCTAAGCATCATCGTAACACCATAGATGGTGGTTAAGTTTGCTATTTACTCAGTCAAACTGAACCCACGTCATCCTAAAGAATTACGCATCTTCTTTATCCAACGCTTCTCTAATTTTACGAACATCCGCGCTCAAGGCCTGCTCTACTAGTTCTATTAATGTAGATTCAGGCATACTTCCCGCCTCTGAGTAAATAGCGATTCCTTCTTTAAATACCATGAGATGCGGAATTGAACGAATTTGGAAGGTCTCTGCTAACCATTGCTCTTCTTCAATATTCACTTTGGCAAAAACAATATTCTCATATTTACCAGCTACGGCTTCATAAACGTTTGCAAATGCCTTGCAAGGAGCACACCACACGGCCCAAAAATCGACAATCACAATGGGATTGTCGCGAATCGTGGCTTCAAATTGATGGCTACTCAGCGAAATGGTTTTATTTTTCATCGGCTCTCCTTTATTCGATCGCTGATAGTATCCGTTGATAGATCACAGCCTCATCACCAACCCCTGAAATTTTTTTAAATAGTGGTGCTTTGGGTGCTTGGCTCTCAGCCCAGCGTTGATAATACTGGATCAATGGTTCCGTTTGTTGGTGGTAAACCTCTAGGCGCTTTCGCACAATCCCTTCTTGGTCATCATCCCGAAAAACCAAAGGCTCCCCGGTTACATCATCAACCCCTTCGACGGCTGGTGGGGAGGTTTCTAAATGATAGACCCGACCAGACAACGGATGAATTCTACGACCGCTAATTCGTTTCACAATTTCTTCATCATCAACAGCAATTTCTATAACAAAATCGATATCAATACCGGCATCTCTTAATGCCTGGGCTTGAGGGATGGTGCGAGGAAATCCATCAAGCAAAAAACCCTTGGCACAATCGCTTTCAGTCAGCCGTTCTTTGACCAAGGCAATCATGATGTCATCGGATACCAACTGACCGCTATCCATAATTTTTTTGGCACTCATTCCTAAAGGTGTCCCATTGGCAATGGCGGTACGCAACATGTCGCCAGTAGATATTTGCGGTATGTTGAAGTGCGCTGTCAACTGGCGTGCCTGTGTTCCTTTGCCAGCGCCTGGCCCACCTAATAGCATGATTCGCATCAACCCCATTTATCCATTCTCCTAGCCAAAATAACACGATGACGTCACTTTAAACCTCAAAGAGGCTTTAGTCTACAAATTCGCTATTCTACCAGAATTGTATCCATTCACCACCTGTCAAAATACTTAAGTCTGCTATCAAACTAAAAGCATGATGCCCTCCTCCACCAAGATTTAATTATCATTTATAAGGCTTCGCCTTTGTGCAAGTATTCAATTGTGCATGATAAAGATGTGCTCTCGAACTGACTTTATGTGCCACCTGAATTAGCCAACGTTTGCGAAGATAGGTACGCTGCTGATACCCACCAATACCTTCATGATAAGCCAAATATAAAGAATACGGATCATTGCGTTGAATACCCGCACGTCGATTGGCTAGGTTTGCATACCAACCAATAAAATCAACCGCGTCACTAAAATTCTCTCGAGATGCAAAGTATCTCGCTTGAGAGTGTTTGTATAAAGCCCAGGTCCCATTCAGCGCTTGGGCATACCCATACGCGGTTGAGGGTCGAGTCCAAGGTATTACCCCAAAAATTCTTCGGCGAGGCGGCATCGCTTGCGCATCAAATTTTGACTCTTGATGCATAATGGCCATTTGCACTGCTACCGGGACTCGCCAACGCCTTTGAACATCTAACGTATCAGCATACCATGCGGGATATTGACGAAATATACGACATACATTATCGAGGTGCCGAGGCTGACGTGTGACACAACCCGTCAGCACCAAAACAATTAAAAAAAGACAAGGTATTTTTTTGTGCATCTGCGTCGACCTCCTGTCATCAGGGATTAAAAGATATTAGTAACAAATAATTAAGTCCATGAAAATAGCTAAGCCATAAATCTTTGCTATTTTCATGGGTAGATGATCAAGGACATGTTTGAGGCAAAGGACTTGTTCAATTCAACTGAGGAGGGCGATCAAAATCAAGATTAAGATCAGGCAAATCAAGGTCTGTGAATTGACTAAGATCAACATTCGACAGATCAGGGAGGCCTTGAGTGGAGGCTATTTGAGTGGGAGGTCCTAGATGATGATTTTGGGGAGCCTGCGGCTGGGAGGTATTGCCCAAGAAAGTGTGCGCATTCCAACCAATTCTATCAGTTGGAACTTGCACTCCTGATTGTCTTTGGCGAAATACAATGGGTAGAAGATCCTTAATTTGGGCACTTAACACCTCGATATTTTTCTTTGCAGAAGCTAGTTCAGTTTGTAGCGTGTCTCTTTCTACCCATAGGGCTTTTTTTGCTTGAATTTCAGAAGCCAGTTGGCGCTCTAATTGCTGATATTTTATTTGAAGGTCTTGAATCACTTTTACAAGTCTTTGAACTTCTGCACTTGCTGGTGCTGCTGATGATCTTATTACTGTTTTTTCCACCTTCGTTCCTCTACATTCTATAAATTGCTGCCGTAATAGCTGCATTAAAGGAATAAATTCTTGCATATTGAAATTCCCTTCACCTACAAAACGCACTATTATTTTCTTTTTTTCCCCTTTAGATAATTGATTTATGAAAGTCATAAAATTTTTAAAGTCAAGAACGCCCACGTCTTGACTTGGCATCACATTAATATAAATGGAAATTTCATCAGTCAAACCTATACCAGAAACAGGAGGAATTGTTCCTTTAATAAGATTATCTCTAGTAAAGTTATATATAGGCATATTTACTTTCTCTGTTCAAAATTAAAACAACAACCCATTTAATGATTAAAAATTAATCATTGTGGCAGCATTATATAACTATATTCAAAAAAAATCCAATTGTATCTTCTTTTATCTTATTTTTGTAACTTACCAGCATTCAGCAAACACAAATTTTTTCTATTTTCATGCCTCACATTCAAAAAATTTATTTTCTTACCTCATTTGGACTCCCAAGTTCATCAATAGCAGTTCCTGACCCCATATCCATTGCTGTTAGAATATCGTCTAAATCAGCATTTTCAAAAGCTGTTGTTGTCAGTGGTGCTGCTAATGAAGTACCCGTATATAACTCTCCGAACATTCCATGAGTGTATAAAGGCAGCGAGGGAAATGCCGAAGATGCCGCAGGTGGAGCAGATGAAACAGATGTTGTCGATTGCAAATATGTTAATTGATCTGGCGTCAAAATCCTCAGAATCGCCTGGTGCCCCAGCAAAAGCGCATCCGTTAATAGTTGCAACCTTCTTACTTCGGCATCGAGAGCCTCATTTTGTACTCTTAATTGAGCTAATTTTAATTCACTATCTGATGATGCTGATGACATTGATTTCTCTTTCTCTATTATACATTCAATGTTTCTCGAGCCTAGTTCATTAAGTAAACAACTTAATTCTATGGGAACCTTACGATTAAAAATCACTTTTACCTTTTTTGGAATGCCACCATTCTTTTTTACCTTATCAGGAATAAATTTATCTATAAAAGCAAGAAGCATTTGGAGGTGTCTTTCCTTAACCTTTTGTAAATCATTTGACTTAAGATTAATACGTATCTGTATTTCTGTATTTTGATGGATATCAGAAGGATGCTCGGGCAGTTGTCCGAGGAGAAGTTTCTCTACTGTAATGTCAAACTGAAGCACATTTTTCCCCTATTCAAGATATATTAAAATATAAACAATAAGAACAAATAAGGGCGCAAAGCCCCCTGTTTTAAGTCTAATTTTTTTGGACTTTATGAGAAAGTCAGCAAACATACATTTTTCAATTTTCATGCATAAGCTATCAATTACCCGCCAAATCAAAATCGAATGGTGGCTGCTGCTCGCTATCGTTCGATAAGTCCGCCAAAGGCTGAAACATAGCCGGACTCCAATTTGAGTCTCCTTGATGATATGGAGGTATCCCAGGCAATACAATTGGGTTTGATGCTTGTGATTCTGAAGCGATTAGCAAACTCTGAAATTCTTGATTTTCTCTCAAAAGTCTATCTCTTTGATTAATCGTAGCAGCTAATTCTTCTTTTAAAGCTTGAACCTCTTCCTTTAAACGTTCAACTTCATTTTCTAACTGTTGATTTATTTCCATATATCTGGGGCGACCCCCATTTTTCTGTACCGATTCTTCTTGTGGTGCTAATGGCATTATTTCAGATGCAATTTTCAGCTGACTTAGTTCCCCAATTAAATATTCGAATTGGGGAGGAACCTCGGCACTAAAATATACTTTTACCTTTTTTAATTTGAAATTTTTTATAAATTCAATAATATTTTTGAGGTGTCTTGTTTGAACATTTGAAATATCGGGTGAATCGAGGTTAATGTGTATATGTATGTCTTCTCTAAAATGCACATCACTAGGACACTCAGGCATATGTTCATTGATAATTTCTTTAACAGTAATTTGAAACTTACGCATATTTTTCTCCTATTCAAAATCTATCAAAATATAAACAATTACTAACATAAAAATAACTCTCCAGCGAGGTGATCCTGAATACAGTAAATGCTGGCGGAAAATACACAACCCCATTGAAGTTTCCGATGAAGTCTTAATTCTTTTAGTGATTAGACACTGGCAAGAACAAATAAGGGCGAGAGAATCGCCCTTTTAAACGTCTTTTTTATCAATTAGCACTGCAAGCTATATCGGTTAAATCCCAAACTATGTATTTATACCAAGTCCTTCAAGAAGTTTTCTTAACTCAGGATCAAGTTCATAACTACCTGGTCCTGTTGCTGGTGCTGCTGATGCAGTTTCTGGAGCCGGGGCATTAAACATTCCGGGATTGTAGGAATCTGGCCGCTTAAATGATGCTAATAATGTACTTTGAAGTTGAGAAAAACTATCAGAAACTTCACTATGATGTATTATCCTAGGCAATACCAATGCGTCCAATTGTTCCTGTGTTAACACTGCTCTAAGCGCTTGATTTCCTTGCTTAAGTGCCTCATTCATTGTTTGCATTTGTCCCAATTTTTGAGTTAATGATGCAACTTGCTGCTTTAATTGAGTTATCTCTGATTCCTGACTATTAACTCCCAATTCTACGACTGGTGCTGGGTTTTCACTAACTCCACATTGAATCCTTTTCTCACTTAGTGTGTTAAGTAAACTCAAAAATTCAGGAGCCACTTTTCTGCCTTGAAAAATAACTTTTACTTTGCTTGCTGATAAATTATCTATAAATTTGATAATTGTCTGCAGGTGACGATCCCGAACACGAGAAAGATCAGGGGATGTCTGTTCTATGACTAGTTCAACCGTTTCTGTAGACTGTATTTTCCTAGGTAGCCTAGGCATCTTTCCATTAAGAATGTTTTCAACAGTAATAACCAACCCAGCCATATTTTCCCCTATTAAAAGTCTATGAAAATCTGAATAATAACAAACAAAAGAACTTAATGATTAAAATATAAACATAAAGGCATATTGTATACGAAAATCAAAAAATACACAAAATATTATTCTTTTTTTTGTTTTTTCATTGTGCTATCTTTTTTGATGCGCATTCTTTCATAGAAATCCACTGATGAATACTCTAGTATTTGATATTGAAACCATTCCAGATGTCGATGCAGGGCGGAAACTACATAACCTCGATGGCTTATCGGATGAAGACACGGCTTGTGCACTTTTTGCTTTACGACGCGCCAAGGTTGGCCATGAATTTTTGCCTCATTATTTGCAAAAAATTATCGCTATCTCCCTGGTGTTAAGTACCAACAGCCAACTAAAAGTGTGGTCTTTGGGTGATGAGCATGCGGATGAAAAGGAACTTATTACGCGATTTTTTGCGGGAATCGACAAACATAAGCCAACGTTGGTTAGTTTCAATGGCAGCGGTTTTGATTTGCCTGTACTGCATTATCGAGCACTGATACATGGGATCTCCGCACCGACGTATTGGGAAACCGGTGAAAATGAACAAAGTTTTCGCTGGTCTAATTACTTAAATCGCTACCACTACCGCCACTTGGACCTCATGGATGTGTTAGCCTGCTATCAAAATAAAGCCTTCGCTCCATTAGATGATCTTGCAACCTTGTTAGGTTTTCCTGGAAAAATGGGGATGAGTGGTGACAAGGTATGGTCGCAGTATTTAAGTAACAATCTTAAAGGCATTCGAGATTATTGTGAAACGGATGTGTTGAATACCTATGGTCTTTTCTTACGGTTTGAGCGAATGAGAGGGGTGCTTAGCCAGGATAATTATCTTAAAGAAATAGATCGATTGCGCGAATATTTAAAAAGTGAAACCGATAAAAGCCATTTTCAAGAATTTTTAAGTCAATGGCGATAAGCCTATTGCCAGAACCTTCCTGTTTTGCTTTCAGGACCTCTCAAACATAATGGCATCTTCTATGCTCTCAGAATCGTAATAGTAACCATTTTTAATTCCGACGTTTATAAATCCCATTTTCTCATATAAACGAATTGCTGCGATATTACCTTTTCTTACTTCCAAGCGAATGCGTGTTGTCCCATGGTCAATCAATGAATCTAGAATATTCTGTAATAAAAACGTCCCTATTCCTTGACCTTGAAACAGAGGCTTTACACAAAGATTTAATAAATGACAGCCCTCCTCTTCATGACGACAAATTGAATAACCAACCATTTCTGTCGATTCTCTCGCAACCACCTCAATTATCCGACAGTCGTAATTCACCAATACGCAGTCACGTATAATTTCAAAGCCCCAAGGTGCTTGTTGTGTCAAACTTTCAATCACATGAGCCCCATGAACATCTTCAATGCCCATGGGACGTATATTTAAGGTCCCTACGATCATTTATCTTGTTTTTCTTGCATATTTCGTTTTTTTGGCATATACAGATCAGTGATCGTGCCTTCAAAGGCCTCTGCTGCCTGAGGAATTGTTTCTGATAGCGTGGGATGAGGATGGATGCTGAGAGCGATGTCTTCAACATCACATTGCATTTCAATGGCAAGCACCGCTTCGGAAATCAGATCACCGGCATTTAATCCAACAATCCCAGCGCCTAAAATACGTTTCGTCGTAGGACAAAACAGTAGTTTGGTAAAGCCCTCTTCACGACCCATACTCAAGGCACGTCCACTAGCCGCCCAAGGGAAGACCGCTTTTTCATAGGCCACACCAGAGGTTTTCGCCTCTTTTTCAGTTAACCCAGCCCACGCGATCTCAGGATCAGTATACGCGACATTTGGAATACAGGGATTATCAAAATAATGCTTCATGCCACAAATGACTTCAGCAGCCACCTTCCCTTCAGGAATGGCCTTATGCGCCAACATGGGTTGGCCGATGACATCACCGATTGCAAAAATATGTGGAACATTAGTTCGAAGCTGCTTGTCTACAGGAATAAAACCCCGCTCATCAACCTTCACCGATGCTTTGTCCGCATCGATGGTTAGACCATTCGGTCGACGTCCCACAGCCACTAAAACTTGATCAAAACACATAGGTGTTGATGTGGCATGCTCCCCTTCCATTGAAACATGGATCCCATCTTTTTTGGCTTCCACGGCCGTCACTTTGGTTTTGAGCAGGAATGTTACCCCTTTTTTACTCATATGCTTTTGTAAAACATTGACTAAGTCAGCATCTGCAGCGGGAATGAGTTGATCTAAAAATTCGACGACGGTGACTTTCACACCAAGCGCTGAATAAACCGTTGCCATTTCTAAACCAATTATTCCGCCACCCAATACCAATAATGAACCGGTGATCGATGCCAAATTCAACGCGCCAGTAGAACTAAAAATACGCTTGTCCTCAGGGATAAACGGCAAGCGAACGCTTTCACTACCTACCGCAATAATGGCATGCTCAAAATCAACGATGGTGTCGCCTTCCTCACCAGATACAATCAATTGATGCGCCGATGAAAACTTGCCAACCCCATGAACGATCTCTACTTTTCGTTGTTTGGACAACGCAGATAATCCTGAGGTTAATTTTTTAATGATGGAATTTTTCCATTCGACCATTTTGGTATTTGAAAACGTAGGCGTCGTAAATTCTACACCAAGTCCTGCCATTTCATGGGTTTCATCAACAACTTTGGCAATATGCAATAATGCTTTTGAAGGAATACAGCCAACATTTAAACAAACACCACCCAAGGTATTAAAACGTTCTACCAATACAACACGCTTACCTAAATCTGCTGCACGGAAAGCAGCCGTATAACCCCCAGGACCACTTCCAATCACGACCACATCGGTTTTTAATTGTTTTGTCATTATTCGCCTCAACTATAATAAAATACGTCTTATATCACCCAACTCTTCACTTACAAAACGAGTAAAGCGCGCGGCTTCTGCCCCATCAATGACTCGATGATCATAAGATAGTGAAAGAGGTAACATCAGACGTGGTTTGAATTTTTTCTCTTGGTAAATGGGTTTCATTGCAGCACGTGACAACCCAAGAATAGCCACTTCAGGACTATTGACAATGGGAGTAAACGCCGTTCCTCCAATACCTCCTAAACTGGAAATGGTAAAACAACCGCCACTCATGTCCATCGGCATCAATCCCTTGTCACGAGCTTTCGTGCTCAAGCGTGCCATTTCTTTAGCAATATCACCCACTGATAAAAGCGGCACGCCTTTAATCACAGGCACAACCAAGCCGTTAACCGTTTCAACCGCCACGCCAATATTAATGTAACGTTTATAAATTAAATTCTCACCACTGGCATCTAATGATGCATTAAAAGATGGGAATGTTATCAATGCTTTTGCAACGACTTTGGTAACAAAAGCCAGGATCGTTAATTTGTATCCGGACGCTTCCGCTTCTTTCGCATTTTCTTGTCTAAAGACATCCAGTTCAGTGATGTCTGCCTCATCAAATTGCGTCACATGAGGAATGGTGACCCAAGACCTATGGACATTGATCCCCGTGAGTCGTTTGATTTTATTGAGTGGTTTGATTTCAATGTCACCAAACTTGCTAAAATCGATCGAGGGAGCTTCGGATATAAATAATCCTTTGCCTGATGTATTCTCAGATAATTTAGATTTTATGAAGCGTTGCACATCTTCTTTGGCAATTCGCCCCTTGCGACTAGAACCTGAAACCAACGACAAATCAACACCAAATTCTCGCGCCATTCGTCTGACACCAGGCCCGGCTAAAATAGAAGCATTCGTTTCTTTGCTGGTGGGCGAAAACGTCTCCGGGTTTGGTGCGGGGACGGGGGGCGGCGGCGACGAAGAAACATCCACTTGTTTAAGAGGGGGGGCTTCGTTTGGTTTCGTTTCTTTGGGTGCTGCGGATGGTTGTTCACTGGCCGCAGAGATAACCGTTAGAATGGTATCGCCTTCAGATATTTTATCGCCCAATTTAATTGCTATAGAATGCACAACTCCGGCCATTGGCGAGGGAATTTCCATGCTGGCCTTGTCTGACTCCAATGTAATCAATGGTGTGTCTTTAACGATGGCATCGCCGACTGCCACCATGATTTCAATGACATCAACGCCAGTTGCTCCACCAATATCTGGCACGGTTATTTTTTTCTCATTCGCCATGATCAGTCCCTCAATTTAAATAGACAAATTAATGCGTGGCTGGATCTAATTTGTCTTGATCAATCCCATAACGTTTCATTGCATCCAAAAGAAACTCTTTGGACAGTTGCCCCATATCCACCAAGGCATTTAACGCGGTGATTGCAATAAATTTAGCATCCACTTCAAAGAAGTGTCGCAATTGTTTTCGCGTATCAGATCGCCCATACCCATCAGTGCCTAAAGTAATATAGGGAGCATCAATGTAGGGTCTAATTTGATCGGCATACAAACGCATATAATCCGATGCGGCTATCACAGGACCTTTTCTGGATGATAACAGTCTGTTCACATAAGATTGTTTATGTGGTTTATCAGGATGCATCTTATTATTTCGCTCTACAGCTAACCCTTCACGACGCAATTCATTGAAGCTCGTCACACTCCAAACATCAGAGGTGATGTCAAAGTCTTCTTTCAAAAGCGAAGCGGCTGCAATCACCTCTCTTAAAATAGTCCCTCCCCCCAAGAGTTGCACGTGATTTTTTGATTGCTGTTTGCATTCTTCAAATAAATACATCCCCTGAATAATGCCTTCCTCGCAATGGGCTTTAATATCGGGGTGTTGATAATTTTCATTCATCACCGTGATATAGAAAAATACATTATCTTGCTCCACAAACATGCGATGCAATCCGTGCTGGATTATCACAGCCAATTCATATGCAAAAGTAGGATCGTACGAAACACAATTAGGAATGGTCGATGCCATAATCAGACTATGACCATCTTGGTGTTGCAATCCCTCACCAGCCAGAGTTGTTCGACCTGCTGTTCCACCTAATAAAAATCCACGTGCTTGAATATCCCCAGCAGCCCAGGCTAAATCCCCTATGCGCTGAAAGCCAAACATGGAGTAATAAATATAAAAGGGGATCATGGTTAATTTATAAGAGCTATACGCACTAGCAGCTGCGATCCAGGAGCAAAAAGCACCGGCTTCGTTAATGCCTTCTTCTAAAATTTGGCCGTCACTAGCTTCCCGATAGTACATCACTTGTTCATGATCAACAGGGGTATACAATTGTCCGACAGGGGAATAAATACCAACTTGTCTAAATAAGCCTTCCATACCAAAGGTACGGCATTCGTCCGGCACAATTGGGACAATACGCGGGCCCAATTCTCTATCTTTTAACAAAATGGTTAAAATGCGGACAAAAGCCATGGTCGTTGAAATCTCACGATCGCCAAGACCCTTCGTGACACTTGCAAAAGCGGCCAAGTCTGGGACCTTTAACGTTTCAAAGGTGTTGGAGCGCGCTGGCAAATACCCACCTAATGCTTCACGCTGTTTATGCAAAAATCGCATTTCTGGGCTATCTTCTGATGGGCGATAAAACGGAATCTTCGCGATGTCCTCATCACGAATAGGAATGCTAAAGCGATCTCTGAAAGCTCGTAATTGCTCTTCATTCATCTTTTTTTGCTGATGAGTAATGTTCATGCCTTCACCGGCAGCTCCCATGCCATAACCTTTGATCGTTTTAGCAAGAATAACCGTGGGACTGCCTTTATGCTCAACCGCACTTGCGTACGCTGCAAATACTTTTTGTGAATCATGGCCCCCACGATTCAGCCGCCAGATTTCTTCATCCGATAAATCAGCTACCAATTTTTTTAATTCAGGGTTTTGGCCAAAAAAATGCTCACGAACATAAGCGCCATCATTGGCTTTGTAGGCTTGATAATCACCATCCACACATTCTTCCATGCGTTTTTGCATGAAACCGTCTTTATCTTTGGCAAATAAAGAATCCCAGCGACCGCCCCAAATCACCTTTATTACATTCCACCCAGCCCCATAGAATATACGCTCCAATTCCTGGATAATTTTTCCATTGCCTCGGACTGGGCCATCCAAACGCTGCAAATTGCAATTAACCACAAAAATAAGATTGTCCAACTTTTCTCTGGCAGCAATTGATAACGCCCCTAAAGATTCTGGCTCATCCATTTCACCATCGCCAAGAAAAGCCCATACTTTACGACCCTCTGCTTTGATTAGGCCTCGATTTTCTAAATATTTCATAAAGCGTGCTTGGTAGATGGCTTGCAAAGGGCCTAAACCCATCGATACCGTAGGAAACTGCCAAAAATCTGGCATTAGCCAAGGGTGCGGATAGGAGGACAAACCGTCAACCTCGACTTCTTGCCTAAATTTATCCAATTGTTGTTCTGAAAGCCGGCCTTCCAGAAAGGCGCGAGCATAAATGCCTGGTGAAGAATGTCCTTGGATATAGAGCAAATCACCACCATGTGACCCGTTTGGGCCCTTAAAAAAATAATTAAAACCTGTTTCATATAAAGTTGCAGCGGATGCATATGAGGCGATGTGACCGCCCAACTCTGGGGCATACTTCCCTGCTCGTAACACCATAGCTACCGCATTCCAACGAATTAAAGCACTGATGCGTTTCGCCATGCCTTCGTCAGGTGGCAACTGCTTTTCATCACAAGTATTGATGGTATTCTTGTAGGGCGTATTGATGAGGGCTTGCAATTTGATACCCTGAGCATTGGCTTTTTCCAATAACGCCTGCAATAAGAAGGCAGCACGCTCATCCCCATCATTCGCAATGACTGACTTTAGTGCGTCCAACCACTCCTGTGTTTCAATTGGATCTATATCTTTATGGTTACCCATGAGTGTATTCCTCAATATTCTATGCAATTAGCAACAGGCTGATGGTACTTGCAGTTGTTTATAAATAGTGCCCTTACACGCCTGCATACAGACATTATAGTCTGCTAAACAGTCACAGGTCGGCTTGCGGCATTGTAGTGGATCGTGAAAAGAATTCAACTCTCGAGAAAGAATTCCTCCTCTCACCAGTAATTCTTTAACAAACCGATTAAAACGATGCGTTGCTTGACGATGACCGACATAAGCACAGGTTTTACAATCGTTGTGGCAAAGCCGGCCACAAGCATTGGCACGCTCCAGGCAGGTGTTATAGCACATTTTTTGACTTTTGTGTTTTAAAATCAACTCGCCTTGATGGACGCAGCCCATCAATACAAGGAATAACATACTAAATAAAATACGAAAAATAACTTGCATGCCTAGTGACACCTATTTCAATTAGACCCATAAAAGGATAGTAAAAAAAGCCAGAAATACCAAAAAGGCCATTAATGAATGCTCAACCAAACGCTCTGCCGAAGGCAGGAATAACTCCTCGGTGTGGTCACTGAACAAGGCCTCCGTTCCACAACCTACTAAAAGAGCCTCGTTTTTTAAGGGCAGTGAAAAAAATAATTTGCAAAAATGCTGAAACCCTTTCTGAAAATTACCTAAAAGCAAGTATAGTAAAGCGGTCATCCGGGCTGGGAACCAATCCAAAAGACGAGTGAACCAGGACGCCTCTTCACTGACCATTTTTTTCTCCCTACACAGAGAAATCAGGCGATAAAAAAGAATAGCCAAAGGCCCAAGACATACATACCAAAAGAGAATAGCAAATAATTGGCCATTGACTTGTACTAAGTGGGTGATGATATCGTCGGTAACCTCGCCCTGTGGATTGGCTTTTTCAGGATAAAAGGGGTTTGCAGGGCCAATGCAATAATGAAAAATGGCCACATTGAATAACAACCCTATCAAGCCATATATCCAGTGCGCGGTATAATAATATACGAATCCAACGCCAATCATGGGGGTAAAGATAATGATTGATAAAATAACATAGGGATTTCTAAACAAAGATTTCGAAGGCAATCGTTTAACCACAGCATTAAAATAACGGTTAAACCAACAAAACCGATAATGAGCGCTTTTATGCTCTAAAAAGCGTTCGCTAAATAAACAAAGCACAATCACCAACAATTTCATAGAGGCTCCCTGTTCTTAATCTTTACGCATTTTTTCTGACAACGACATCGGTGTTGGGTATTTTAACACGACCAAATAAGAGGAAACGATAAAGGTCAAAATGGTAGTGGCTTGAATTAAGTTAGAGGCGACATCTGAAATAAGATGCGAGCTTAGCGCGATACTGGCAACCAACAATGAAAACTCGCTCGCTTGTCCTAAGCGCAAGCCGACCTCTTTAGCGACTTGCAACTTCTCCCCTGCTTTCGAAAGCAATATTCGAAAACACAAGGGCTTTAGGCAAAGCATCAATAAAGCAAGAATAAACGCTGGAATGACGACCTGTGATGCAAAACTGAAATTAAACGTAGCCCCGACTGAAAAAAAGAACATGACTAAGAAAAAATCACGCAAAGGTTTTAAGCTCTCAGCAATAAAAAGTGATATTGGGCTTGCTGCAAGAGCAACGCCTGCAACAAAAGCGCCAATATCCTCTGACAGCCCGAGTTTATTGGCCAATACGGATAAGCCCAAGCACCAACCGATAGAAAGCAGAAAAACATATTCTTGCGTTCTATCAAAACGTGCCAATAATCGAACTAAAATGTAGCGTTCAACTAAAAAGGCAAATAGTATGAGTGATGGCAATGCAATACCAACCATCATCATATCTTCCCAAACAAAACCACCCTTTGCTTGTGCGCCATTAATTAAAATTAAAACAACAATAGCGATGAGATCTTGCATCAACAGAACGCTTATCATCACTTCGCCAGTGTGTTGATGATGCATGATGGTGGTTGGTAATAATTTAATCCCAATGATGGTACTTGAAAACATCATGGCAGCGCCAAGTACCCACGCTTCCGTTTTGGATAAACCAAACCAGCAGCCAATGCCATAGGCAATCAACGCAAAGATCAAAGAGCTCAACATGGCTATCCAGGTGACCTCTTTCAGCATGTGTACCAAATTTTGTGGTTGTAAATGCAAACCCAATAGAAATAATAAAAATACAATTCCAACATCCCCGACCTGCCGAACTGGCGTTAAATCGGTCACGATGCCTAACCCCCAAGGACCTAAAAACGTACCTAATAAAATGTATGCAACCAATAAAGATTGTTTTGTATAGAGTACAACGGTTGAAAGGACAGCAGCACCTCCAAAAATCAAAAACATAATGTAAAATACGGTGCCATCCTGCATTTATTAGTACCTCACAATCAATACGTAATAAGGGTAGCAGGTAGAATAGCATAAAATTCCGTACGTGAAGACTTTTTAGTTGAAGTTGGATTGTGGTGGGTTTAAGAATAAACCATCTTAATTTTTTGTATTTCTCTCAAAACGACTCAAGGCATGATTCGCTCTTGCTACCGCTTCATCTAAGGAGGCTTTCGGCGAGTATATCCCCGCAAAAATAGCTTCAATAGCCTCATCATTCATTGTTCTTATTTGATTTTGAACCCCTAAGCGAGACGTGTTATTGATACGATCCTCCTCTTTTAAATCCATTTTTGCCAAAACCAACGACGGATAACGACTTTTTTTGAGCAAGGATTGGTAAACCCCGTCAATACCCAACGGCAAATACCCTGTGTTTTGATGCCATTGCAATTGCACGGCAGGGCTTGCAAAATATTCAAAAAATTTAGCAATCCCGCGATAGGTCGCTTTGGTTTGCAACGCAGTAGCCCATAGTGCCGCGCCGCCGATAACGTTATTGGAGCGTTTTGCATTGATCTCATCATCATATGGAATTAAAGCCATCCCCACCTGAAAAGAAACCAATTGAGAAAGCCCCATATAAGCGCCTGATGATTGGCTAAATAAAGGGCAACGACCACTACTAAAGAGCACTGTTGCATCGTCAAATCGACCGCCATATTCAAAGTAATGTTGCTGTTGCCAACGTTTTAAGCGAGAAAGATGAGACAGCACGTCTTTGTTATTATAAGTCAGTGCAGTGGTGTCGCGGTTAGACAGCGGAATACGATGGAGCGCAGCAAAGGATTCAATAAATATCCAACCAGGATAAGCACTGGTATAAACACAGTGAAAACCGGCATCCTGTAATTTTTTAGCCAACGTTTCAAGACCACGCCATGTGTGTGGAAAATTCCTGCTCGTCACACCTAGCGAACCTAACGCATCCGCATTGAAATACATAACCGGGATGGAAATATTAAATGGCATGGCCATTAATTGACCGTTCTCACTGTAGTAATGAAGCACGGGTTTAAAAAAACCATCTTTCGGCAACGACAACCCCTGCTCTTTCATCAGTTCGTCGACCGGTTTAATCACTCCCTTCGGTTGAAGCATGGTCTTCGTGCCCACTTCAAAGACTTGTATCAGCGCTGGTGGTTGATGAGCGCGGAATGCGGCAGCAAAACTCGTTAACGATTCGAGATAATTACCTTTGTAAATGGGTTTGATTTTATACTCTTGCTGGCTTTGGTTAAATCCATTGGTAATGGCTTCAACTTCCTGTCCTAATTGACCTGCCATTGAATGCCAAAAAATAATTTCAAGAGGTTTTGCACAGGGGGTATGTATGGCGCAAAAATAACAAAAAAATAGGATGAAATATTTCAAGATAACAGATCTGGATAATCACTAAAAAGCGCATCCACGCCAAAAGAGAGTAATTTGAGTGCTAAACGTTCCCGATTGACCGTATAAACATAAACAATATAACCCTGTCGCTTGATCTCTAAAACTCGAGAAGCGGTAGCGATACGCCGGCTTAAATGAACAGAGGTGCAGCGATACTCTTTAGCCAATAGCAGCCAATTGTCTTGCCATTTATCCAGTAATAACCCCAAAGGTAATTCTTTAGAATGCTCACGGCAAATTGCGAGCGCGTCGTGACAAAAACTAGAGACCAAGGGCAATGGCTTCTCCTTTGGCCAATAACGTTCAATATGCTCCAGCACCGCACGCGTTGTCTGTATCGTAAAACCTGGATAGGGCTTTATTTCAATATTCGCATGCACCTCCCGTTTCACCAACCAATGAATCGCATCGTGCAACGTCGGAATTTTTTCACCAGCATACTCCTTCGAAAACCAAGAACCAGCATCCAGTGATTGGAGGTACTCCCTTGTTGACAAACCGAAATTCCCCTGGCCATTGGTGGTTCGTTCTAAGGTGTCATCATGAAAAATAAAGGCCTCATTATCCGCGCTTAACATCACATCAAACTCAATAAAACGACATCCCAGCGCATAGGCCTTTTCAAAAGAAGCAATCGTATTTTCAGGGGAAGATCCAGCAGCCCCACGATGGCCTATGATTTGTTGCATCATCATCCTTTTTCACTGTGCAAGGACGAAAAGAATAACCCAAAAAAAATATTTTCTAAAGTTTTAGAGTTTTCCAACAGGGCAAGATCAGTGTTTTTAGAAAAATAGGAGTAAACTATAGCGCTTAATGAAAAGGCAATGAATAATTTGGATTGATTTCAAGACGAATTCCGTCTATAACATGCATTTTATATTATTTGCGGAGTTTTCCATGGAGTCCGTTCAGCATTCAGTAACTTCTAGTGATGATTTTCTTGATTATGGATTGTCTCACGGTTTTGGTGATTTGCATTTCAAAGTGTGCAAGACAACTGGCATGAAAGCCATCATTGCTATTCATAGTACCAAATTAGGACCCTCACTAGGTGGATGCCGTTTCATTCGTTATCCAAACACCCAACAAGCCATTTATGATGCCATGCGTCTTGCTCGCGGAATGAGCTTTAAAGCGGCGCTCGTTAATTTGCCTCTGGGTGGTGGTAAATCGGTCATCATTGAGCCAGCCACCCCCTATGACCGGGAAGCCTATATGCATTCCTTTGGAAAATTTATTAACGAACTGGGTGGGCGCTACATTACAGCCCTGGATAGTGGAACACAATTAACGGATATGGACATTATTGGCCAACATACCCCCTATGTTTCAAGCTTATCAGCACACAATGGAGATCCCTCCCCCTACACCGCTCAAGGCGTTGTTAAAGGCATCGAAGCCGCCGTTTTTTTTAAATTAAAGAGAGAATCATTAAGCGGCTTGCACATGGCGATTCAAGGACTCGGACACGTTGGCACTTATGTAGCTAAACACTTACATGAAATGGGTGTAACATTAACCGTTGCAGATGTTAACGAATCTCGAGTTGAATACGCTGTCAAACACTTTGGTGCTCATGTTGCAACAACCGATGATATTCACAAAACTCCTTGTGATGTTTTAGTTCCTTGCGCATTAGGTGGGATAGTGAATGACACCACCATCGCTGAATTTGAAACTCCAATTATTGCCGGTGCCGCCAATAATCAATTGGCCCACACATACCATGGTCAAAAGTTGTATGAAAAAGGCATACTTTATGCCACAGATTATGTGATCAATGCCGGCGGATTGGTGTATGCGGCAAGTAAATATTTTAAAACCGAGGAATCAATCGTGAAGCAGCAGCTCCATATCATTCCTAAAACATTAGAAGAAATTTTTCGACGGTCCAGTATGGAGCATCGTGCCACCAGTGATATTGCCGATGCCATGGCCGAAGAAAAATTAAAATAATTTGAATGAAACATTTAAATTTATCCGAACCCTTGTATGACTACCTGCTCAATATTTCTTTGCGTGAGCACCCTGTTCTTCGTGCCTTACGCGAAGAAACGGCAACGATGGCATTGGCGATCATGCAAATTCCTCCTGAACAAGCACAGTTTATGCAATTGCTGCTGTGCTTACTCAAAGCCAAGAAGGTTTTAGAAATCGGGACATTCACCGGTTATAGCGCCTTAGCCATGGCCTTGGCGCTCCCGGAGGATGGGCTGGTTGTCACCTGTGATATCAACAAAGAATGGACAGCACGCACTGCCCACTTTTGGACCCTAGCAGAACAAGAAAAAAAAATAGATTTGCGCCTTGCCCCTGCAATTAACACAATGAACCAATTAATATCAGAAGGACAAGAACAAACCTACGATTTTATTTTTATTGATGCGGACAAAACAAATTACTTGACCTACTATGAATTGTCATTACAACTCCTAAAACCAGGTGGTCTCATCGCCATTGATAATGTGTTTTGGGAGGGTGCCGTCATTGATCCTTCGAATACCGATGCGCAAACACGAGAAATTCGAAAATTAAATGAATTTATAAAAACAGATTCGCGTGTGAAGGTGAGTTTGCTGCCGATTGCCGATGGATTAATGTTGGTTTTTCCGATTGAGCAACAGCCCTCAGCACGATGATTTTTTTAATGGTATACTATAAAAAGATCTGCTTTAATGATACCTAGTCGAGCAAGGGAGTTGCTTTCATGCCTGAGGATAAATCGAAGTCGCCGAAATTATCCCTCTTAACATTGGCTGCTTTGGGTGTTGTATTTGGTGATATTGGCACTAGCCCTTTATATGCCTTTAGACAATCCCTTCATGGTTTAACGCCAGATCTCGTCAATATTCTTGGTGTCTTGTCTCTTATCTTCTGGGCATTGATTTTAGTCATTTCACTGAAATACGCCATTATTTTGTTATATGCCGATAATGAAGGCGAAGGGGGCATTCTCGCCTTGATGGCTTTAATTAAGCGTTCCAGAACCCATAAAACTCGATTACTTTCCATCATTGCCGTATTGGGTGTTGGATTAATGATTGGTGATGGTATGCTGACCCCGGCAATCTCCGTCATTAGTGCCATTGAGGGCATTCATGTCTTTGCACCGAGTTTTTCACACATAGTCCTGCCAACGACATGCGTCATTCTTATCGGTTTATTTTCTATCCAATACCTGGGAACAGAGCGCATTGGATTTTATTTTGGGCCTATACTTTTGCTATGGTTTTTAAGCATTGGATGTCTTGGTTTAGTCCACATCCTTCATCAACCGATTGTGCTTAAAGCCGTCAACCCTTATTACGCTTATACCTTTTTTCAACACACCGGTTGGCGTGGATACATGGTCTTAGGTGGGGTGTTTTTAGTCATTACTGGCGGTGAAACCCTTTACGCGGATTTGGGTCATTTTGGAAAAACACCCATGAGGGTGGCTTGGTTTCTTTTGGTGTTACCCTGCCTCTTATTAAATTATTTTGGACAAGGTGCCCTGGTTTTGCAGCACCCATCAACCATGGTTAACCCCTTTTTCTTACTGGCGCCGCCTTGGTTTTTATTCTCCCTCATCGCTCTTGCTACACTGGCAACCATCGTGGCATCACAAGCAGTCATTACTGCCACTTTTTCTCTGACAAAACAAGCGATTTTACTTTTTTTCTACCCCCACTTACCCATCATCCAAACATCCAAAACAAATCCGGGCCAGATATATATTCCACAAGTCAACCAACTCATTGCCTTCGGTACCATATTGTTGGTGCTTATTTTTCAAAGTTCTGCTGCCATGAGCCATGCGTACGGAATTGCCATCAACCTACTGATGATATTAACCAGTATCTTGCTGATTCAAGTTGCTATTAGAAAATGGCGATGGAGTATTTTACAGCTCACCGTTGCTGTCTTGTTTTTTGGCACGATTGATTTCGCATTTTTCTTTGCAAACATTAGCAAAATAATCAGTGGGGGCTGGCTTCCAGTTACCTTTGCATTTTTTTCGGCCTTTATTATGCTCACATGGAATCAGGGTATTTCCAATCTGCATAAAACGCATTATTTAAAAAAGGAAAAATTAACGAGCCTCATCAAACAAATTTATAGTAAAAACATGCATTTCTTGCCAAAAAAAACATCCATTTTTGTCACGGATGTCTATGACACGGGTGGGGGCAATTTCCTACGATTCTTAAAAATGAATGCCATTCGACCGGAGCACATCCTCATCGTTAATTTTCTTGTTAAAAACACCCCCCACATCCCTGATTCTGAACAAATTCAAATCAAAAATGTCAGTCATGATATTTATAAATTAACACTAAACTACGGTTTCATGGATATGATTTCCATTCCTTCATCATTGAAGCAAATCAACAAAAAAAAATTACTGCCTTTTCTTATTGATATTAATAATGCAACCTACTTTATTGAAATATCAAACGTCATTGTTGACCTCAAAGAAAAAAAATCGTCTTTTTTCTGGCAAGAAAAATTATTTGCATTTTTGATCAGACATTACTCCGTGAATCTAAATATTAACTTTTATCAATTACCCTATGATAGAACGGTAGCTATTGGAGTATATTATGTACTTTAAGACAAACCCAAAAAAGGAAATGGCATGATCGACAATCCTAGAGCGAACCCTTGTGGTCTCGATGGTTTTGCTTTTGTAGAGTTTTCTGGACCGGACAAACAAAAAGTTGAGCAACCTTTAATTGCCATGGGTTTTCAAAAAGTAGCCTCTCACAACCAACACGACATCGCGCTTTATCAACAAAATGATATTCAATTCATTGTAAACCACGCTCGTGATTGTCAAGCCGCTACCCATGCCAACATTCATGGGCCTGGTGCCTGTGCGATGGGCTTTAAAGTTCTTGATGCAAGGGCTGCTTTTGATCACGCCATTTTGCAAGGGGCACGCCCTTTTGTCGACAAAAAAGAAGTGGACCACGGTCTTTTAGGCATAGAAGCCATTGGTGGTAGCGTGATTTATTTTGTAGACGAATCACATCAACCATTCCACAATCAATGGACAAGAACGCCCTCTCCTGATCTGGCCGCTCCAACCGCTGGACTGACGTTTATCGACCATCTCACGCACAACGTCAAGCGCGGACACATGGATAAGTGGGCTGATTTTTATATCTCCATTTTTAATTTTCATGACATTCGTTATTTTGATATTACGGGTAAAATGACAGGCCTTATTAGTCGAGCACTATCTAGCCCTTGTGGCAAAATTAAAATTCCATTGAATGAGTCAAAGGATGACCTCTCACAAATAGAAGAATTTTTGCACGAATATAATGGAGAAGGTATTCAACACATTGCTTTAAATTCAAACGATATATATCGGAGCGTTCGTCAGATGAGAGAACTTGGAGTGCCTTTTCTTGACGTGCCTGATACTTATTATGACATGATAAGCCAACGTTTGCCTTGGCATAAAGAGCCCCTGCCTCAACTTCAAAATGAACGAATATTAGTTGATGGAGAGAAAGATCCAACGGCCGGATTATTACTTCAAATTTTTACAGAAAATACCTTTGGTCCCGTATTTTTTGAAATTATCCAAAGACGAGGAAATGAAGGCTTTGGTGAAGGAAATTTTCAAGCTCTGTTTGAAGCGATTGAACGGGACCAAATCAAGCGTGGAACCCTTCAGAATTGATTAAAATCACCATTATTTCAAATATAGAAATTTTCAAAAGGATGTCAGCATGAAATTAGCGACCTTAAAAACAGAATCGAGCAGGGATGGTGAACTGTGTGTGGTGAGTCAAGATTTGACCAAAGCCATTTGTGTGGTGCAGATAGTACCAACCTTGCAAGCAGCCATTGATCATTGGGAACACTACGAGCAAACATTGAATCACGTCTACGTTCAATTAAACAATGGCGAATTACGCGATGTTTTCAATTTTGATCCCTCACTGATGACCTCGCCTTTGCCACGTGCTTTTCAGTGGCTAGATGCGAGTGCCTATGTCAATCATGTGGAATTAGTTCGCAAATCTCGAGGGGTTGAAATGCCTGCCAATTTTTGGACGGATCCATTAATGTATCAAGGCGGTTCCGATGGATTTCTTGGACCAATGGATCCCATTATCGTCCCTGAAGAGTCCTTCGGTATTGATTTTGAAGCGGAGGTCGCTGTTATTACCGATGCTGTCCCGATGGGGACCTGTGCAAAGGATGCCATGAAACATATACGATTAGTCATGCTTGTCAATGATGTTTCATTACGCAATTTGGCGCCCGAAGAATTAGCCAAAGGCTTTGGCTTTGTTCAATCTAAACCGGCCAGCGCGTTCTCCCCGGTAGCCGTCACTGTTGATGAATTAACACCCCATTGGGATGAAGGGCGTTTGCATTTACCAATTCATAGCTATTTAAATCAAGAACGCTTCGGTGAACCCAATGCCGGGGTTGATATGACTTTTTCATTCCCAGAACTCATTGCTCATGCCGCAAAAACAAGGGATTTGGGCGCAGGAACCATTATAGGCTCGGGGACTGTTTCAAACATTGACCGCAGCAAAGGCTCTTCTTGTATCGTTGAAAAGCGCACTCTAGAACTGTTAGCAGATGGCAAAGCCCACACACCTTATATGAAATATGGTGATACGGTTCAAATTGAAATGAAACTTGCTACTGGTCAAAATATATTCGGTAGTATTTTACAGACCGTCAAGCCCCTTACAAAATAAGAGCTTGAACCCCATTCATAAGGACCGCTGTGAAACTTTATCATTACTACCGTTCAACAGCCAGTTATCGAGTAAGGATTGCCTTAAACTACAAAAAAATCGCTTGCAAACTCATTCCAGTTCATTTATTGAATGATGGCGGGGAACAGCACTACCCAGACTATTTAAAAATTAATCCGCAAGCCTTGGTTCCAACCCTCAGTGATAAAGGCCACCTAATCAGTCAATCGCTGGCGATTATTGAATACTTGGAAGAGGCTTACCCAAATCCTTCGCTACTCCCCAAAGACCCATGGCTCAAAGCCGAAGTCAGAAGCCTTGCTATGATCGTCGCTTGTGACATGCATCCATTAAATAACCTCCGTGTGTTGCAACAGATACGACAGGAATTTAAGGCAAACGAACAGCAAGTACAGGAATGGTATCATCATTGGCTTGCATTAGGGTTTGATGCCATAGAAAAAAAATTGTCGACTATTAAGCGAGAAAGTCCTGTTTGTTTAGGAAACACGGTAACCTTGGCCGATCTCTGCCTCATCCCACAAGTATACAACGCAAAACGCTTTAATTTTTGCTTAAAGCCCTACCCACTGATTAATGAAATAAACGATTATTGCTTAACGCTGGAACCATTCGTGCAAGCCGAGCCTAACAATGGCGAATGAGAAGTGATTAGAGCAAGCCGGATTCTTGGCTTGCTCTAATTTTTTTATAACGTAGGGAAGTGATAAAATCCAGCACTTATCAAGACAGTGCCGATAAGAAACATGACCGTATATAAAACATAAAACAATGGACCTGCAAACAGTTTTTTAAAGTAAGCAAGCGCCATTTCTGGAAAGGATAACCAAATAATCGCTCTCACCAACACCATCCAACAAAGCACTGTAATTAACGTACTGAAATGTGAACCCCAAAGATTATGAATATCGACTAAAAAAATACCCAATAACAACCCGCAAAAAGAGCTAAAAAATAACACACCGCTGTCTGCTTTCGTTGAGCTAACCATCGCCCTATAAAAATCAGCTCGTGCTAACACAATGATGGAGGTTATTACCATACTTAACCCAAAAAACTGCGACAAAATCACTGAATGAAATGAATACTCCATGATAGGTTCTCTCCCTGAATTTAATCCCACTACCATTTAAAACCAAGAAAATATAAATTGCAACCATCTTCATCATTTATAGACTTATTGTTTATTATTAGAACCAAGCGATGATAATTTTTGAGGACGAAACACCCTCTTTTCTTGCTTGCAAGACAGTCCACTCACTCTGACATCGCAGTACCGGACCAATTAATACGCTACCACTATCACAGTGATAATTAATGGGTAAACCATCAATGCTCTCTTTTGACTCAACTCTTAAGCACTGATCATGATTTGTTAACTCCAGAGCAAACGGCAAAGCACGCGACATGTCCAGTGTTGCATGATTGTGATTGTCCAACAGATACGAGACGTTAATTTGTGTCGCCTTGATAGCCCAGGGAGAATCAATACAGATGGCAGTCCGACGATCACCAAATGGTTTTACAAAACAAGGATCGAAGATGGCCTCATTCACAACACAACGCCACGCATCTTCACGCGCAATTCGTCGTGATTGCTCCGTGCACTCGCCAGCTTTAATGTCATTGATCACAACATTTGGTTGATGAGGTGTTTCTGTCATTGGTCTAAATAGGTGAAGCTCCGTTGGTATTGCAGCAATTGAAACGCTTAAAAACCAGGATAAAATCAAAAATAATGCTGCTTGCATAGATCCCCCATGACTCCATTTCGTGTATGATTCGACGTTGAAATTAGTTTTCGCGGAGTCCATGATGACAGAAGTCTACACAGTAAAACAATGTTTAAACGGAGACGTGGCTATTGATCAAACCGTAACCGTTCGTGGCTGGGTAAAAACCCGTCGAGATTCAAAAGCTGGGTTGTCCTTTATTGCCTTGCATGATGGTTCTTCTTTTGCACCCATTCAACTCGTAGCGACCAACGCGCTTCAAAATTACGACCAAGACATCATGAAGTTGTCTGCGGGCTGTGCATTAATTGCAACGGGGAAATTAGTTACCTCCCTAGGGAAGGGCCAATCATTTGAAATTCATGCCACAGACATTGAAGTCGTAGGGCTGGTTGAAAATCCAGATACCTACCCAATCCAAGCCAAGCGCCACACGCTTGAATATTTAAGAGAAGTGGCTCACCTTCGAGTACGCACCAACACCATCAGTGCCGTCACTCGAGTGCGGCATTGTATTTCCCAAGCCATTCATCGTTATCTTAGCGAACGGGGTTATTTTTGGGTTCACACCCCCATCATCACGGCAAATGATTGTGAAGGTGCGGGCGAACTTTTTCGCGTCAGCACACTTGATTTAATGCACCCACCTAAAAATCAACACGGTGAAATTGATTATAACAAAGACTTTTTTGGGCGTGAAACCTTCCTCACCGTTTCAGGGCAATTGAATGCCGAAGCGTATTGTTTAGCCATGTCAAAAGTCTATACCTTTGGACCAACCTTTAGAGCAGAGAACTCGAATACCAGTCGCCACTTAGCGGAATTTTGGATGGTAGAACCTGAAATTGCCTTTGCAACGCTTGCTGATATTGCCGATCTCGCTCAAGGATTATTACGACATTTATGCAAAACAGTACTTGAACAATGTGCAGATGACATGGAGTTCTTTAATCAGTTCGTCTCTGAAGGATGCATCGAGAAAATAGATCACGTGGCAAACTCCGCCTTTGACATCATGTCTTACACCGATGCCATCACGGCATTAAAGAAAGCCAAGCAATCGTTTGAATTTCCAGTCGAATGGGGCTTGGATTTGCAATCAGAGCACGAGCGCTATTTAGCGGAAGTGTTGTGTAAAAAACCAGTGATTGTTACCGACTATCCCAAAGAAATCAAAAGCTTTTACATGCGCGTCAATGATGACGGGCGAACGGTTGCAGCAATGGATGTGTTAGCACCCGGCATTGGTGAAATTATAGGCGGTAGCCAACGCGAGGAACGATTAAACTTTCTTGATGAACGGATGGATGCTTGCAATATCAATAAAGAACAGTTGCAATGGTATAGAGATTTAAGGCGTTACGGCAGTGTGCCACACGCAGGGTTCGGGCTTGGCTTAGAACGATTTGTCAGTTACGTCACTGGGGTGACCAACGTGCGGGATGTTATCCCCTTCCCACGAACACCAGGGCATGCTGAATTTTAAAACAAATGCCGAGCCCCACCAACACTGTCATTCAGTTAAGCAAAGACTGTCATCCCCGCGCACTGAGTGATCCCCTGGTATTTTTTGAACAGAATAAAATTTACCATTTTCTAGCCAACTCCTGTTCAATGAGGGTTGGCAAATTTTCATAGTCAATATGAAGCTCCTGTAGCTTATCA
>Ga0214923_10002037_pt1 | contig 27650 bp, 29 predicted proteins | sample LL1510_MetaG_FD_177993 | JGI IMG/M metagenome (GOLD analysis project Ga0214923, IMG submission 177993) | Freshwater microbial communities from Lake Lanier, Atlanta, Georgia, United States - LL-1510 | ecosystem: Environmental > Aquatic > Freshwater > Lake | place: USA: Georgia | collected...
CGACAATTTTTATAAAGCTCTCTCTCTATTTTATGCTTTTGACTCCATTGACTCTCAATCTTCTTTCTTTTACTCTTTCGAACTTCAATTCAAACCTATTCTTAAATCTTTTAAACTTCTTCTTAAATCCAGGAAACCTACGGTTTCCCCGGACGCCCCTTCCCTTTCTAATAAAAAATCTAAAAAAACCAAACAACCAAAAACCGATACTGAAAATATTGATGAAACTAATACAGAAAAACCTAAAAAACAGCGTAAATCTAAAAAAAATGCTGAAGTGACAACAGCTGAAGTGACAACAGCTGAAGTGGCAACAGCTGAAGTAACAAATGTTGAAGTAACAACTGCTGAAGTAACAACTGCTGAAGTAACAACTGCTGAAGTAACAACTGCTGAAGTAACAACTGCTGAAGTAAAACCCAAAAAAACTAAAAAAAATAAAAAATCTACTGAAGCAATCACAACCGCTGAAGACCAAACAGTTGAAACAGTACCTTCTCAAGAGAAACCTAAAAAACAAAGAAAACCAAAAACAGAAACTGAAAAAAAACCTAAAAAAGAAAAAAAAACAAAAAATACTGAAACTTCATCTAAAACCAATCCAGTTATAGATAATATCAACAACAATGAACAAATTGAAGACGAAGACAATGAAGATGATGAAGAAGAAGTCGATGTATCAAGAATTATAATTGATGATAAAGAATATTTCATTGATAATAATAAAAATATTTACGATAATGAAAGTCACGAAATTATTGGAACATATGAAAACAACATTTTAGTATTAAATTAAAATAATTTTAAATTTTATTGTAATTTATGTAATTTATAAATAAAACTCTTTTTTTATTTGTTATAACGCATTTTTTTTAAAAATAGCAATTGTAAAGAATATTCTTTTTTAATTGTTAATCTAATTTTAAAAATATTTTTCATAATTACATTTCCTCCAAAAATTTGTTGTTGTTGAGGTGGAACATAAGGTTGTTGTTCAGGAGGATTATAAGGTTGTTGTTCAGGAGGATTATAAGGTTGTTGTTCAGGAGGATTATAAGGTTGTTGTTCAGGAGGATTATAAGGTTGTTGTTCAGGAGGATTATAATGTTGTTGTTCAGGAGGATTATAATGTTGTTGTTCAGGAGGATTATAATGTTGTTGTTCAGGAGGATTATAAGGTTGTTGTTCAGGAGGATTATAAGGTTGTTGTTCAGAAGGCACATAAGGTTGTTGTTCAGGAGGATTATAAGGTTGTTGTTCAGGAGGATTATAAGGTTGTTGTTCAGGAGGCACATAAGGTTGTTGTTCAGGAGGCACATAAGGTTGTTGTTCAGGAGGCACATAAGGTTGTTGTTCAGAAGGCATATAAGGTTGTTGTTCAGGAGGATTATAAGGTTGTTGTTCAGAAGGCACATAAGGTTGTTGTTCAGGAGGCACATAAGGTTGTTGTTCAGGAGGCACATAAGGTTGTTGTTCAGGAGGATTATAAGGTTGTTGTTCAGGAGGATTATAAGGTTGTTGTTCAGGAGGCATAGTAGGTTCTTCTTCTATTGTTTCAGAAGGTTCTTCTGCTGGCATTTCAGTATCAACTACTGTGTCCTCTGATTCTTCTTCTTTACTTACCGTAGTTGGATTAAACATTCTATCATAAATGCTCTGCTGTGATTCTTCAGTTTCTCGTTTTGTATTAGTAAGATAATCCATTAATTGTTGAAAAAAAATATAAGGTATAGTGGTATCACCTTCAGCGCCACCTCTCATTTCTAATAATTTAGTTTCATCTTCGTTCAATATTTGTAATTCATAAGGAATATTATTCAAATTATTATCTATAATACTTTTAAATATTTTTACTATATCAACATTTTCAATATTTTGTAAATCAAAATAATAATCTATAGTAGTTGACATAAATATATATAATGTAATTATATACTTTTAATATAGTTTATTGAAAAAATTGAATACAATAATATACCTAAATATAGATAATAAATAACTAATAACAATATTATAAAATGGTAAGAAACGATAAAGGCGGCAAAGGCGCAAAATCATTAGCAAGAAAAGCATATACAAACAATGCTAAAAGTGATTTCCTACAAATATCAACTTGTGAAGAAGAACAATATGCATGTGTTACAAATATGTATGGAAATGGAATGTGTGAAGTATATACAAATGATAATGTAAAATTAATATGTCATATAAGAAGCAAATTCCGTGGTCGTCAAAAAAGAAACAATATGGTTGTGAAGTATTCAATCGTATTAATTGGATTACGTGATTATGAAAATCCACCAAAGAATTGCGATTTATTATGTATATATGATGATAATCAAATTGAACAATTAACAAATAATCCGAATATAAATATACAAAATGTTTTAAAAATAAGGGCAACTAATTTATTAATTAATAATGTAAATGACAATAATAAAGATGATGATGTTATATTTACAAATGATATTGATATGAACGATGAAGAAGAAATGATTAATAACAATAAATCAGATTTAGAAACATTTACAATAGATAACAGTGAAACAATAAATATTGATGATATCTAAAATAATATAAAATAAAAAATATATATAAAAATAATGAATTTAAAAACTATACAATACGATAGCGAAGAATTAGCGGAAGAATATAATACAAAAAATGGAAAAAAACATTATAAAATAATAATACTAATAATAGCATCGCCAGCAGAGCATTATAACGTATTTAAAAAATGCTGGTTAGAATATATGAATAAATATGACGAAATAAAGTCTTTTTTTTTATATTGTGATAAAAATATAGATTCTGATATTTTTATTACTGAAAATGCGATAACGTATAAATGTGAAGAAAGCCTTATTCCTGGAATTTTATATAAAACAATAGCTGGATATTATTTTTGTGAAAAAAAATTTACTTATGATTATATGTTACGCACAAATTTATCGTCATTTATACATATACCAAGATTAATAAAATATATAGACAATCAAGAAGATAAAGAAAAAACGAACAAAGTATTTACTAACTTGGAATTAATACCATTATTTAATGATGATAACAACATAGCATTACTAGAAACAATAGAAAATATGAAAAAACAAAATCCGAATGCTATTATACCAAATAATGTAATAGAAAATTGGAAAAAATTTACTATTATATTAAGTGAATTTTATGAAAACAAAGATTTTATATCAAATAAAAATTTCTATTTTTTTCCTGGTTCATTTTTTTTGATAAGTAAGAATATTATAAATAAAATAATAATTGGAATATTAAAAAATAATATACTAGATAAAGGAAATATAATAACAACGCCGGATGATGTTGCTATAACTGCTATGGTTTTTTTATATTTTAATAATGTTAACGTTATCAATACAAATGATTTTACAAAAAGATGTGATAGAATAGAAACAGAATATGGTGAAGAAACATTTCATATTAGAAATAGAACAGACACGTTTTTTGGTAATAGAGATACAGATATCAAAAATATTATATATCAAGTAAAAAAATATTACAATGAAAATTTTGAAATTATGTAAATAAAAACGCAATTCTATCAGTTTCGCGTAAAGACAAATATTTTTTCGGAAAAGTTACATTTGTATCAACGAAATCCCAAGGAATTTCACCTTCTTCCCATTTTTCTTCTAATTCAACTGGTAATTCTAAAATAGCTGGTTTTCTAATTTCTTTATTGTTTTTATTATTATTTAATGTTTTGAAATAATTTCTTATTTTATTAAATTGTGAAGAATTGTTATCATTATGTAATAATTTATTTTGGAAAGGGCATTTAATAAATGATATTGAAAATTGCGTATTACTTATAAATAAAACTAATAATAAATATAATGTAAAATACATTATGAAAAAAATATTATACAGAATATAATATAATATAATATTTTTATTTCAATTTTTTGAATATTGATTATAATTTACAAATAACAAATAAAACTATCTAATAAACTATCTAATAAATAATTGGTATAATATCGGCGACTATAATAGAGATATCGTCACATTGTCTTGGTTGATAAGAACAATGATGTATTTTGGTATCATTGTTTAATAAATCTTGCATTTTCCATTGTTGTAACCATCTGTCAGTAGTTTGTTTCATAATATCTTCAGCGTCCATATAATACAATTCAGTCATTTCGCGCTTATCATCCATCATAGTCATATCCCATAATCCATCGCTACCAATAATAACTTTATAATTATCATTTGGACTAATTGGAATAATTGTTTTATCTGGTGCGCAACCAGTAACGCCATTATGCCCTAACGATTGAGAACAAGCCAAACGGGTTAAATCTTCATTCCACTCAATATATTCACTATATACACTAACTAAAGTATCTTTATCTGTCATTTTAATATTCATTGATGGGATGAATGTTACATCATCAGCTAATCTATTTCTTTCATTTTTATTTAAATAATTATGTTCTTTACTAATAAATTTTACATTACCATTTCTATATACAACTACCTGTGAATCTCCACAATTAAAACACTCAATTCTATCTCTATAAAACTTAACTAAACACATGGTTGAACCTGAACTTTGTATGGATGTTAGATTTTTATTGATATATTCAGCTAATAATTGTATTGGAGTATTGCTAACAATAAAATCATTCATTGTAGATGAAGGAATTTTTCTTATAAAATCAATACATTCATTGCTTCCATGACCATCAAATACTGCTGCCCAATTGAATACCTCTCCTGTTTCTAAATCAATACTCTGGTCTGTAATAATATAATCTTGACCTTTTGATAATTGATTTATTCTGGTATTAATATCAATAGCATGGGTTGGTTTCATTTGGTTAAATATTGATAGAATTTCGGACATTTTATACATAAATTAAATACTTGAATATATTTGCTACTAAAATAATATGATTATAATAAAAGTTAATTGAAAGTGTAATAATAAATTGAAATTGTTAATTGGTTTGTTATTTGAATATCATTAAATTATAATCAAAAAAGTAATTCAATTTTTTATAGAAATATTACAAAACTCTTACAAACAAGGATAACTTCCTTGTAATAAAACGCCACATTGGCCATCACCTTTATTGTATTCTGAACCGCGACCAAGATAGATATATCCATCCATACCCCAAGATTTACCCCAGGAATTCTTAATAATATAATAATTTTCATTATTCATATTACCATATCCTACAAGTAAAACGCCGTGGTCTAAATCAGTGCCACATTCATCAGTCAAAATGCCTGATTTATATAATTGGAATGTTCGTTGATTGGCTTGTATAGCAACAGATACAGGTTGTTTAGTCAACGCAGACATCATTTCATCATCGGAGCTTGGTATAACATCTACATAACTTTTAATATCAGTATTCATAACTTCAGAGCAACTTTTTTGGCAAGCACCATTTGCCATAGTTTCTCCTGAAAAATATGGATAATCCACTTCACTACAAATACCGCCATTTTTTGAAATCCATTTGAAAGCATTATCCATTAATCCACCATTACAACCCATATCACGCCCGCCATTTTTAAAATTATCACAATCCACTAATTGTTGTTCTGAAAAACTTAGTAATTCACCATATTTAACAAAATAAGCACCTTCTAAAGCACCAGTGGTTGAAAAACTCCAGCAAGAACCACATTGACCTTGGTTTTTAATTTCAGTAACAGCACCCATTTCAACCCAGTTTACAGAAGGAAGAAGACTTTGTAAATCAAAAGATTGGTTTAAATTTATTTCAACATTATCATTGTCAACAAATAAACCGCGATTTATTTTAGAACTAATGTGATTAGTAAAATCATCTGTATCCATACCAGAAAATTGGTTATGTCCTAATGTATATGACAAATTCTTGGAATTGATTTCGTCAATAAATTTATCATTAGAAACCCATTTATCGTACATATCTAAATATTTATGTTGGGTTGAATACTTGATACCAAAATCATTTATCCAATCTTCAAAACGGTCAATAAAGCTATTGCTTAAGACAGCACTAAGAAAAGCAAAAAAAGTAAATATGCGAAACATTTTATATATAAATACTATTATTATATTTATATTAGTTATTTATATTAGTTGTAATCTTATTTTCTTTTTGGTTTTATCTTCATCTTCAAATAAATATATTTTAAAAATATGGGTTGAATAATCATCAAAATTATTATGGGAAGAAAACCTTGATAATAATTTAATACCTTTCAAATAAACCATATAACTATAATTTCCATCATTTTTCATTATTTTATCAAAAATAATTCCTGAATATTCATTATACATAATATCTGGATTAGTAAAACACAGGTTTAATAAATCACAATCAGTTTGTATTTTTCTTATAGAACGCATAGAAGCATTCAAATAGTCTAATTCGCCCAACCAATTATTCAAAAACAATTGTGCGTCATTGCTCAAATTGAATATCAATGATAATTTATCAGATAAAATCATCAAATTCAATAAATCTACCAATCTACGAATAGGACTTGTTATTTGAGTATACGATTTTATATTCATAACATCATGCCCTAAATCACTATTTTCGTCAAATAAAACATATTGTCCAGTAACATTATTCCAAGATGTCACAATTCGCAAAGTTTCATCGTCTATTTCTTGTTTTAAAATAGAATTTTTATTTGGATTTATAAAATTAGCACATCGGAAAACGCCAATTTTATTATTCATCATTAATTTACCTGTATGTAAATTCATAAAAATCATCCAATGTGATACTAAATCATGACTATCATTGATATTTTCATCCATTTTCTGTGAAATATCAAATAGTTGTTTATAATATTTATCTTTTTCTAACATAATCGGGTCTTCGTAAATATAATTTTTAGAAACATTTATCAAAACATTTTTATATGTAATAGCATCGTCGTTTTCTATTAAGTGTCCATTTTCATCTAATATAATATCCATTGTCAAGGCAAATCTCAATTGCCCTTTTTGTAAACTACACAAAGTATCAGATAAAATGGTAGGCAACATTGGTCTGCGTCTATCTGGTAAATAAATAGTAGACACTCTTCTACTAAATGAATTCCATAATCCCAATGTTTCTAACCAAAAATAGACATTGGATATATATACACTTACTTTTACTAATCCATTATTCAAGTAAGAAATACTAAATCCATCATCAAAATCGGAACTATGTAGTGGGTCAATAGTAAAAATATATTGTTCTCTTCGGTCTTCAATTTGAAAATTAGTATTTTTCAATATTTGTTCAACAAATTCATTTCCTGTTTTTTTATTTAATATTTCACGCGTTTTATTCGTAAAATCAGTAAGAGAAATATGTAAACTTTTACAATATAATTGATATTCATAAAACGCTTCTAATAAATCAACATCACCAATGGTTTCATGTAATATACCATGAGGGTGTTTATCATTCCAATTATCGTATTTAAATACAACATATTTATTTTTTAATACTTTTGAAAAATTCAATTTAATATCATAAGGGATTAAAAATGAAGGTAAATGTTTATCGTCCGGAATACATTTATACAATAATCGTTTTTTGTTAATTGTTCTCCCAAAAGTTTTATTATTCTCTAATTGTAAAACACCTGCTATCGCTAAAGTCGGTTTCAAATATTGATTTATCAATTCTATTTTTAGTTTACCATTTTCATCACAATGATATGTAAATATATCTCTACTGAAAAGTTTACTATCAATTGGATTTAATTGTAATAATTCTGGAATCTCAGTTTCAATATTGATTTTTATATTTGTATAAGGGTCAACAAAATGCCAAGAAGTATAATTCCGATTTTCAATAATTATTTTGATTTGTTTCATTTTTATTATGTTATTTAGTATTATAACTTATATTTTAAATTATATTCTAATCAATTTTATAAGAATGAATATTTATAAACCTAACGTTTGCCATATTGTTTTGTCTGATGATTTTTTGTTATTAGTTTCTGTTAATAACGGGGTTTCCAAATTATTGGCAATATCGGTATCATTATCATCTATTTGCGGTATTCCATCTGAATTTTTAGGAGATAAGTATTTATTTCTATAAAAGTCTGTTTCAAGTTTATAATCTTCTTCAATTCTATCAAGCAATTTATTAAAATCATTATATTTATCAAAAAATACATTAAGTTTATTTTGATCTTTATAATACAAATGTTCCCGATATAATTCGTTATAGTTTTGAAATGTTAAGTCATCAAACGTATAAATATTTTTGTACAAAAAAACCATAGCAATTAATTTTGAAAATAAATTTTGAATTTTTTCTTTATTTATATCTTTATTTATATCTTTATTTATATCTTTTCTTAATTTTTGAATCAATGTTCCAATATTGATTCTATGTTTGTATTCATGTTCTGCAGCATATATTGTTGGGTCGCCTCCTTTTTTTATTTTTTTATTTGTTTTGTTATTATTCCTTTTCCGAGTAGTTTTTAATTTCTTACGTTGTGAATTTTTACGTATATTATTTAAACTTTTCATAATAAATATATATATATATATAGATAAAAATCCAAAACTAAATATTCTAAATTTATCTATATAGTAGTGTTGTTTATTTTTGAGTTACAAAATCACGCCAAAAATTTATCAATTATAAGTAAAATATCACTTGGTAAAGGGATTTTAGATAAAGTAATTTCTTCCAGCGTTTCTATATTTTCAATCCAATCTATAGGCATCGTCCAAAATCCTTGATTTAAGTTACCACGAATACTATATTTATTCAATATCAATGAATTATTGATAATATTTACAAATTCTGCTCTAAAAATATAAGTATTCACGATACCGTCGCTGTATAAATCATTGTTATAATAAAAAAAATATCGTTGACCAGTTTTTAATTCAGTTAATAGCATTATGATTATGGTATCATATAATATTTAATATATTATAATATATATATATATGAATTTAAGCGATTTTGAATTTTTATTCAAATTGGATTTTATATTCAAAACTTTATTATTGATAGTAGTTATAATAAGTTTTTTTATATTTATAAACATTTTAGTATTCAAAAACCATAAATATAAATCAATGTTCTCAACGTGGCAATTTCCAATGTTATTAGCATTATATTTAGATGTAATTTACGGGTTATAATTTAATTTTTCGTTTCAATAATATCATAATATTATTGCGATAAAAATATAATACTATAATTATAATAATTAAGCAAATTAATAACAATAAAAAATTCAAATAAAATCTGAATAATGAAAAATAATATAAGAAAGAATAATTATACTGAAAACAAGATATATTTCGCATGGCTTTATAATAAAAAGTGGTTGCTTTATCATTATCATTATCTATACAAAAATTTTGGTCAAATAAAATAGGACATATAGAAGCGCCATTATTTTTAAAAATATCTTTATAATAAATATCTAAATCCAACTTTTTATTATAAACGCCATCTTCCCAATTTTGTAAAATTCGTTTCATACCTGAATGATTTAAAATATATGCGTGTGTTGTATTCCCATTATATTGAATAATAGAATTATTTGTGTTAGATGACAATGTATTAGATTTCAAATAAGAATATATCTCATGTGGTAATATAGAATAACCTAATTGGAAATATTCGCACCATTCATTTTTTTTCATAAAATCAATGACTAATTGAATATTATTTTCATTATAACTTGGTGTATTTATAACATCATCTTCAAATATTAGAATAAATTTTTCATTGTTGTTATAAGAATTCTTTATTACGTTAATATGACTTTCAAAACAACCAATGCGTCCAGAAGTAGCATGTTTTTCAGCAAAATAAAATTCAACATTTATTTTCAATTTATCAAATACTTTTTTTACATTAGCATATTTATCTTTTCGTTCTTTAAGATTTATACATACAATTCTATCTAAATTCTTGTTCATTTTTTATAAGATATATATAAAATATAGATAAGATTTATGATAAAATAAAATTTGAAAAAATTTTGAGAAATTAAAAATAAATTATTTTTATGTAAATTTTTATGTTGAATGCGCAGTGAAATTGTATATAATAATTGAAATAACGGAAGTAAATAATAAATGAAATATGGGAAATTATTTCGTTTCAAAACTAAATATAATGATATTGCATTTATAAATAATGAAACAGTTACTATAAAATATACAATTTCTTTAGAACCAAATAATAAATACATATCTGTTAAATCTGTACTTTCTGTTCCAGCAATGTAATTTTTATTTTTATTTTTCTTTATCAAATATGTTAATACACATTCACCATTATAAAAAGTCCAAGTAATTACTGTAAAAATTGTTAAATAAATATAGAAATAATCAAACCAATTTTTTTTGATTATTAAACCATAAAACGCCATAATTACAGCATAAAGTATATGAATTGTGCCAATCAATTTATCATTTTTTTCAAGAAATAATAATATATTTTCTAACATTATATATATATTATTAAATAGAATAATTAAATATAAATTTACAATTGTAAATTACATTATTGATAGATATAATAAATCAAAACTTAATAAACAATACTTTATATATATAATAACTATCTATAAAGTTCTCAATGCCTCCTAAAAAATTCTTCAAAAAAAGTTCTTTTCCTAAAACATCAAAACCAAAAAAAGAACCAACTGTAAATCTAAATGCGAAATATCTTTTAATAGTAGAGTCACCATCAAAATGCTCAAAGATAGAAGGGTTCTTAGGTGACGAATATTGTTGTATAGCATCAAAAGGGCATATTCGTACAATTGAAGGGCTGAAATCAATTGATACAAAAAATACATTTGAACCAAAGTTCTCCATTATAGATGAAAAAAAAGGTCATATAGAATTTATGATTTCAGTTATTTCTAGGTTCTCCAAATCCAATATAATATTAGCTTCTGATGATGACCGTGAAGGAGAAGCGATTGCTTGGCATATATGCGAAGTATTTGAATTACCTATCCAAACTACGAAACGAATAATATTCCATGAAATTACAAAAACCGCTATTATAAACGCAGTACAAAATCCTACAACAATTAATATGAATTTGGTTCACGCACAACATGCTAGACAAGTGTTGGATATGATTGTTGGTTATAAAATTTCCCCTTATTTATGGAAATACTTATATTTTAATAAATCCAATTCATTATCAGCAGGAAGATGTCAAACGCCCGCTTTACGCTTGGTATATGATAATGATGTTAATAAAAACGCAGAATTAGAAACGAAGTATAAAACAATAGGAAATTTTACATCAAATTCTGTAATAATGAATTTGAATTATGAATTTGAAACAAAAGAACAAATACTAGGATTTTTAACACAATCTAAAACATTTGAACATATTATAAAAGTAGGTTCTACAAAGAAGACTACAAAACAGCCACCAAAACCATTGAATACATCCAAATTATTACAATTGGCAAACAATGTTCTCCATATTTCACCAAAAGAAACAATGAGTATATGTCAAACATTATATCAAAACGGGCATATTACATATATGAGAACAGATAGTACAAAATATTCCAAGGATTTTTTAAATAAAGCAGAAGACTATATAATAAAACAATGGAACACTCCAGAATATGTAGGTAAATTAGATAATATAGAACAAAAAGATATTAATAATCCACATGAGGCAATACGCGTAACACATATCAATATGCCTTATTTAAGTGATTGTGATAACTCACGCATGAGTTCATTGTATAGATTATTATGGCGAAATTCAGTAGAAAGTTGTATGTCAGAAGCTTTATATAATTCAACTGAAATAAAAGTATCAGCACCATTAGAAAAACATTATTCATATACTATAGAAATTCCACTGTTCTTAGGTTGGAAAATAGTAAAAGATAAAAAAGATGTGGATTGTGAAAACGATGAGAATGATACAACAAATGCGAAATCAAATAATAAGAATAAAAAGAATGTAAAAAATCAAACAGAAACGCAAAATAATCCAAGTTCTCTTTTAATGTTTTTTCAATCATTAGAAAAGTCTGGAAAGCCAATACAATATAATTATTTAGAAAGTAATGTAGTAGTAAGAAACAAACATCAGCATTATACAGAAGCAAGTTTGATTAACAAGCTAGAAGAATTAGGTATTGGTCGTCCATCCACATTTGCTACACTTATTGAAACAATACAAGAGCGAGGATATGTAAAAAGAATGGATATAGAAGGCCAAAAAGTAAAATGTACTGAATATAAGTTACGCAACAATGGTGTCAACACAATAATAGAGACAACAGAAGAAGAAAAAATATTTGGAAATGAAAAAAATAAATTAGTGATACAGCCGTTAGGAGTAATAACAATTGATTTTTTATTAAAATACTTTCAACAGCTATTTTCATACGATTACACGAAACAAATGGAAGATAATTTAGATTATGTATCATCCGGACAAGAAAATGAATGGTCAAAATTATGTAAGAATTGTTATAATGAAATAAAAGAATTATCAAAAGAATTGACAAATTTAGCGAAGCAAGTATATCCAATAGACGATACACATGATTATATATTTGAAAAATTCGGGCCAGTTATTAGAAATAAATTAGAAGATGGAACATTTGAATACAAACAAGCAAAAAAAGATATGAAAATAGATTTTGATAAATTAAAAAATCGCGAATATACCTTGGATGAATTGTATGAAATTAAAAATGATTGTTTAGGTAAATATGAAGACGAAGATTTATTTATCAAAAATGGAAAATATGGATTATATGTACAATGGGGTGATAAAAAAGAAAGTATCAAGAAAATAGAGAAACCCATTGATGAAATAACATTACAATATGTTATTGACTATTTAGGAACAGATAAGACACAAAGAAATAAAGCAGTGCTGCGAGTTCTAACTCCAGAATTAAGTATTCGTAAAGGTAAATTCGGTGCTTATGTTTTTTATCAAAGGGATGATATGCCTAAGCCCGAATTCTATAATATAAAAAAATTTCCAGAAGGATTTATTAGTTGTGAACCATCTGTATTGATAGAGTGGTTAAACCAAACATATAAAATTACAATATAATACAGCAAATAAATATTATTATATTATATAAAAAATATAATATAATGGATGAAAAAAAGGCGAAAAAATATATATTTTATTTAATTATATCATTCTTCATAGCAATTTACATTATATGTTTAGTATATTTATTCAAAAAAGAAAGTGAAATAGCAAGTTTAATATTATTGATAATATACCAAACAATGTTTATGTATTATTTATTAAGCAAAGCATCTTCCAATGTTATATGTCAAGATTTTATAGGCACAATTATTTGGAATATTACATTAATTTCATCAATATTAAATTTCGTATCGTTAATAATGTTCACAATGACATATTATCATTTATATAATGAATACAAATTAGATGGCGATAAAACAATTCCATTATCAAAAAAAAATACAGAATATATTGAAAAATTCAAAAAATTTTTAATAGTTACAGTAACATTGACATTATTTTTAATAATATTCAATACTTTTGATATAGTTGCGGTAGGTATATTTGGTAAATTACTTTTGTTTTTTCTATTTTGCGTATTTGGTACTTTATTGGGGATTAGTTCATATAATGTTTTTATAACAAACGAAATAATGAAATTAAAAGATGTTAGGGTAATATCACAATAAAAATAATATTTATATTCGTAAAAATATAAATATTGTGTTCTCTATACATAATAAAATGAAATATTATGAATCTCATTACGACGAATATATAAATAGTGTTGAAAAATATAATATACATCCAGAATTGATAGATACGATAAACCATTTTCCTAGTAAAAATAGTGATTTGAACAATTGTATATTTTACGGGCCAACAGGTTCTGGTAAATATTCACAAGTTCTCAAAATAATCAAAAAATATAGTCCAAGCGAATTGAAATATGATAAAAAGATTACTCTACAAAACGAAAAACAGAATTATATATATAAGATTAGTGATGTACATTATGAAATAGATATATCATTATTAGGGTGTAATTCTAAAATAATATGGCATGAAGTGTTTTTACAAATAATAGATATTATATCAGTAAAACAAGACAAATTTGGTATCATTGTTTGTAAGAATTTTCATTTAATTCATAGCGAGTTATTAGAGATATTTTATAGTTATATGCAACAATATAATAGTCAATCCATAATAAAAATCAAATTTTTTATTATAACTGAACATATAAGTTTTATACCAACAAACATATTGAATTCATGCCAAATAATAAATATAAAACGACCAAATAAAGAAGAATATAAAAATATGATATGTTCTCAACAACAAAGTCCAACAAATAAAATAAATATAGTAAATCAAATAGAATTAGAAGGAATATTAAATTTAAAAGAAACACGTTATTTTTCATTAATTAATAAAACAGATGAAATACCGAAAGATATATTTAATATTATTTGTGATAATATAATACAAGAAATCTCCAAGAAAGAAAAATTATCATTTACCGATTTTCGTGATACATTATACGATATATTAACCTATAATTTAGATGTAACAGAATGTTTATGGTATATTTTGCGCTATTTTATAGAAAACAACTATTTGAGTTCTCAAGATATAACAGATATATTAGATAAATCATATTATTTTTTAAAATATTATAATAATAATTATAGACCAATATACCATTTAGAGAGTATTATGTTTTATATAATAAATAAAATACACAAATATAATGAATTATAATATTGCGTGTGAGAACCTTGGTATAGATAAAAATAAGAAAATAACAAAAGATTACTTGAAAAAGGTGTATAGAATGAATGCTTTAAAATATCATCCTGATAAAAATAGTTCTCCAAATGCTTCTATAAAATTTCAGGAAATTCACAGTTCATATGAATATTTAATGAAGTCATTGGAATATAATCTTTTCAATGATGAAAATAATGGTAACGAAGAAGAAGAATCAGAACCAACCGGTTATTCTGGAATATTGTTCTCATTTTTGAAAAATATAATGAAAAAAGATGGTAATACAGACGGATTATATTATATTATTATTGACAAAATTTCAAATACTTGTGAAAAGAAAGCATTAGAATTAATACAAAAAATAGACAAGAATAAGTTATTAAAAATTTATGAAATTATCAAAAAATATGGTGAATTTCTACATTTTTCCAATGATTTTATAGATAAAATACAAGAAGTTCTCAATGATAAAATTAAAAATGACGAATGTATTATATTGAACCCGACAATAGATGATTTATTTGCGAATAATTTATACAAATTAAAAGTAAATGATTTTACATACATTGTTCCTTTATGGCATGATGAATTGATATATGATAATTCGGGAAATGATATATATGTAAAATGTTATCCGATGTTACCAGATAATGTAACTATTGATGAAAAAAACAATATTCATATAGAATGTAAATATGATATAAAAGAGATTTTACCACTGGAATTTATTGAAATAAATGTTGGAAACAATGTCTTTGATATTTTTACAAAAGAACTTATGATAAAACCTAAACAAACAGTTGTTCTAAAAAATGAGGGTATATCAAAAATAAATACGAAAGATATTTATGATATAAGTAAAAAAAGTGATGTGTATTTACATATTACATTAGAATGATATTTTATCAAACATACTTGTTCTCACCATCATAGAACGTGGGCTTTTCAATAAATCTAAAAAATATAGGTTAAATAACCATAATGAAGCCAAATTATAATAATCTATATATTTAATATTTTTATTGATAATTTCATTTTGATAAATAAAATTAAATTCTTTTTCACGTTCTCGTAAATATGTAATAAATGAATGATTAACAAAGTATTTTTGTAAAAACTTACCTAAATCAACATTATATAATGCTTGACATTGTTTTGACTTAATCAGTGCTTTAATTTCATCATATAAAATCTGGACTTCAAAATATTCTATATATATTTTTGTTTTTAATTCTTGCGGCAATAGGTTCTCAATATTCAATAATAATCTATCCATTTCAATATATGGATAGATTATTTTTTAAGAAAAATTTGTAGTAAATAACATAAAATAATTTCTATACATTACATTATGTTAAGGATAATATTATTATATTCAATATTATATTTCAATATAATCGCTAGCAAACACAGGAATATAAATATACAATATTTTTTGTTAAAAAACCGTTTATCACATCTAAAATATAAACTTAAAGAAAATATCAATAATATAATGGAAGTTGAATTAAAACGCTATGCGTTTTTAGGATATAATGACGCAATAAATAATTTTGATGGTAATAATACAATATCAGGTTTCATAAAAAATAATTTGAATGAAGATTTAAAAAATTTAACAGCACTATTATTTCCAATAGAGTTATTATATAAAGAAAACAATGACCATTTCAAATATAAAGTTACACCATATATTGAAAAAATCCATTATTTAGATATTCCATTAGAATATAAATCCGAAATAATAAAATTTTGCGATTATTCAAATATCAAAACAATAAGGAGTATATATAAAATAAATAAAATATTCAAATATTCAACTGAAGGATACATAAAAACAAATATAGCAAAATCCTTTATAATATGGAAATTACGAAAATTCTTTTTGTAAATACAAATATAAAATGTTCTCTTTATACAATATAATATAATCCAAATCAAATGTGTGGAATAATTGGATATCTTGGTTTAGATTCATATAAAGAATTTATAATATCAGGGTTAAAATTACTACAAAATCGTGGGTATGATTCAGTAGGTATATCTTGTATATCTGATGGACAACTAAATACAATAAAATTCGCATCAAAAACTACGTGTGATGCTTTAGATATTTTGGAAAAAAAAGTAATGGAAAATTCTATTATTTCATCTTGTGCAATAGGTCACACACGCTGGGCTACACACGGAGGTAAAACTGATATCAACGCTCATCCACATCATGATAATTCTAATAAAATAGCATTAGTTCATAACGGTATAATTGAGAACTTTGATGAATTAAAACAAAAATTATTAGAAAAAGGTTATGTATTTAAATCACAAACAGATACAGAAATTATTGCTGTGCTTATTGGGTATTATATTAATAATGGAGAACCAATAGTAAACGCTATTCAAAAAACAGTTGAAGAATTAGTAGGCACCTGGGCGTTAGTAATAATACATGCCGATTATCCTAATAAAATATGGATTACACGTAATGGTTCTCCGTTATTATTAGGAATGGAAGATGAATATATTATGATAGCTTCAGAACAAATTGCTTTTGGTAACTATATTAAAAAATATATTGTATTAGATAATCACGATTTGATAGAAATTACAAAAGAAAATAATACCATAAAATATAACAAAAATATTCATAGATATTCAATAAAAGACAAGACAATAATAAATATAGAAACCACGCCTTTACATTATAAACATTGGTTATTAAAAGAAATTATGGAACAACCTGATTGTATTATTCGCGCGATGAATAATGGTGGTAGAATTGAGAACAATGTTTGTGTAAAATTAGGCGGATTGGATTTAAATAAAACAAGATTATTAGCAATAGACCATTTAATATTATTAGGTTGTGGAACATCTTATAATGCTGGGTTATGGTCATTGGAAATATTCAAAATATTGGATATTTTTGACACAGTAGTAGCATATGATGGCGCCGAATTTCAAATAAAAGACATACCAAAAAAAGGAATTACTGGTGTAATATTATTATCTCAATCTGGTGAAACAAAGGATTTACATAGATGTATTCAAATAGCAAAAGATTATGATTTAATTACAATTGGTATAGTAAATGTACCAGATTCATTAATCGCAAGAGAAACTGATTGTGGAGTATATTTAAACGCTGGTAGAGAAGTTGCTGTAGCATCTACGAAATCATTTACCAGTCAATGTGTCATATTGGCAATGGTTTCGGTATGGTTCTCACAAAATCGTGAAACATGTATTGAACGAAGAAAGCAAATCATAAATGATTTACGCAATTTACCATTTCAAATACAAAATATTTTAGATAATCACGAGAACCTTATGAAATATATAGACTGTTTTGAAAAACCATCTTGTTTCATATTAGGCAAAGGAAAAGAAGAAGCAATAGCAAAAGAAGGTGCGTTGAAAATGAAAGAAATTACTTATATACATACAGAAGGTTATTCGTCATCGGCATTAAAACATGGCCCATTCGCATTAATAGAAGAAGGATTACCGATTATATTATTAGATATTAATGATGAGAACCGAGATAAAAATAGAAATACATATCAAGAAATAAAAGCAAGAAACGCGTTTGTATTAAGAATATCCGAATTGGAAGGAGAACTTAAAATAGAAAAAAATAAGACTTTTGGTGGATTACTAGCGAATGTAAACATTCAATTATTATCATATTATTTATCCATTGAAAAAGGATATAATCCAGATTTTCCGCGTAATTTGGCGAAGGTCGTTACAGTAGAATAACAATTTTGTAATTATAATTTATGTTTACAAAGCGTATTCAGTGTTGTGACTTTATAAATTTAGTATTATTTTATATATTATTATAACATATAAAATATATAAAATGAGTATTTGTACATGTGTTGGTATGTGTGGTTGTGGCGGAGCTATAGTAGATGGGGTTTTATACTATCATTATTCAAATTGTAATAATAAAAATAACGAATGCAAAAATGAATTACGCAAAATAGAAAAATTTATAAAATAAAAAAACATAAAAATACCAAAATAAAAATCAAAAAATTCCGATTACATAAAATCGGAATTTTTTAGAAACGTGATACACATTAATATTTAATTTTATCTTGTTTCTCAAACCATTTATGGAAATGTTCTAAAGAATTTGGTAGTTCTATTCTGTTGATTTTTATTTTTCTGGTTTCAATATCTTTTGTAAATTCTTCGTAAATAAATTCATCATCAAATCCTACATTTTTTGCGTCATTTCTTGTATTAGCATAATAAACATCCGTAATTCTAGACCAATAAATCGCAGACAAACACATAGGGCACGGTTCACAACTTGTAAATAATTTGTAACCAGATAAATCAAATGTATTTAATTCCTTACATGCTTTTCTAATAGTAACTATTTCAGCGTGTGCGGTTGGATCATTTGTTAATGTTACCATATTATGACCGTGCGCAATTTCATTAAAACTACTATCTGTTATTACACATCCAAAAGGGCCACCGTTCAGTTCAATGCTTATTGAAGCTAATTCACACGCTTTATTCAATAGTTCACTTTCCATTATCAATATAATAAACTAATTATATTGATAATATACTATTTATATTCCTTATTTTTACATATTATAAATTTTGTAACAAATCACCCCAATCGCGAACTCAAATAATCGTGATTTTTTTTAGCATCATGATAACCATTGATATACAATTCAGTAAAATTATATTTATGCTTTGAGAACAAAGTTGTAAATTCATTCAAATCTCTCATAGAATTTCTTTTTGTTGGTATTGTAGAATTCCACATACTTGGTGTAATATGTAATACATTTTCACTAATATTCAAATAAGGAGTTTTGCTAAACCCTCCATCAAATGTAAACATATTATTATATTTATTAATAATTCCACCAGTTACTAAAGGAATATGAGAACTTGCTATACAACAATTAATAGCATCTTCTAAATTATTAAAATTAGAAAAAATTTGTGTTTCAGGATAATATCCATTTAATGCCGTTACACCAATAAATAATTTTCGTAATTCAAAATCGTCTGTTGTATAATATTCCAAAATCTTTTTTTTCATTAAATATTCCAATTCAAATATTGTTTTTGAATTTTTGATACTATAATCAACAATATCCGTTTTAAAAAAATTTACGTCCTTTTTACAACAAAGCATTAGTGAATTCCAAGCACCAGCAGAAGCGCCTGAAAAAATAAATTCATCTAAATTAAAATTATCTTTTATATAAATACAAATACCTAACATATATACACCTTTATATCCACCAGGTGATATTGATATTATTTTTTTATTTTGGATAAATTCATTTTGATTAATATATTCATCTTTGTCTAATTTAATGTTATATGATTTATTATTTGTATTTGAAATTATATTATATTGTGAATGATGTAATTTTATTTTAGCATTATGTCTGAAAATTTTAGTTCCAAAATGACGAAATCCATTATACATTGAGAAGTAAAAAAATAATATTAATTTATATAAATAAATCATAGTATTTATATAATAATAAAAAAATAATAAATGAAATTAAATTCATTTCATTTATTATAAAGACAATTTACTTATAAATTACAAATTATAAAAATATAATCTCTATCTAATTTTTTTGTTTTTTATTATTTTTTTATGCTGATACAACCTTCTTCTTAACTACTTTCTTCTTTGGTGCTTCTGCTGCTTCAGTAGCAGCTGGCGTTGCTACTGGTTCTGCTTTCTTTACAACTTTCTTTACTACAACTGGTTCAGGTTCTTGATGTGGTGGGTCATCTGATTCTTCATCGCTATCTTCTACTTCAGTTGTTGTTTGTTTAGATGCTTCTACTGTTTCTTCTTCGTCATCAGCAACTACATCTTTACTAACTTTATCAATAGCAGATAGTTCATCATTAGATAATTGAATATGACATCTACCGTAAACACTTACAACTTGTTGTGGTTTTACAACACATTGATTTAGTTTCCAAGTAACGCCCCAACCTTTACCACCAAACCATAAACCACCACATTGAATAACACATGCTACATTACTCATCTTAGTGATGAAATCTTGAGGAGTTAATCTATCATTATCACAAGGGAAGATTAATTTTTGTTCGGTATCGTAAATTTCAACTGCCCAACGACCATCATAGTTAGGAACCTTAGCACGAATAGAAGGTGGTTTACTGTAATCTATTTTTTTTGTATTTTTATCTTTAGAATATTTAATAAATGGAAAGAATGTATGTTTTGCTACTTCCCTTGTCATTTCTTCACCAAACCAGACTTCTGCGTTTTTAACAGCATCGTCTAAGATTTGATTTTCAAATGCTTTGAGCTTATCAAGGAAATCAGTAGTAGCATGAGTTTTGTATTGGTCATTTGGAAAATTGAGTGAAATGGTGAATTTTCCATCTGATTCGCCAGTTTTTTCATCAGTATAATCTGAAATGCCCCATGTCATCATTAGAGGTGTCGATAAATGTAATGCACGATTTGTTTGTGTACTTATAATATTAATTGACTTAGCGCCACGGTCGTTAACTTTTGGTTGCATATAACGAACGCTGGATGGTACCCAGTCATTTACAGAAACAACGATTGGTGAAGATTGCTTTGACATTATTATTTGATAGTATTAGTTTGCTTTTAAGTTTTAGAGAATGCTTTTAAAATATAATATATACTGTTAGAAATATAAGACCTGAAATATATTATACACTATATATGGTCATTTCTTTAATTCAATTTTTTACAATATATTTTATTATGATTTAAAAAAGAGTATATTTTTGATGGTTTTTGACGATTTTTTTGTGTTCTTACGCTGTTCTCTTACGATGTTCTCTTACTAAGATTTTTTTGAAAACCAATTTTTTCTAAATAAAATTGAAATATATTAATATATTAAATAGATGTCATAATATTATATAAAATGCAAACAACATCCGGAAACATATATACAATTATTTCTTCCTTAGAAAAATTGACTTCTTCATTAGAAAAGAACAATACAAAAGTGGAGAAAATAATTAATAAACGCAGCATTAATGCGGTAAAACCATCATTAAGACCAAGAAGAACGCCAATGACATTATCAATATCTGATGAACTTGCCAATTTTTTAGGAAAGCCAGTGGGAAGTGAAATGAGACGCGCCGATATTATATATGATATTACCAGATATATCCGTGCCAAAAACTTGCTTGATGGTCCAATAATAAAACCCGATGAAAATATTAGAAAGGTTCTTAAATTACCTCAAAATATTGAAGTTATTACAATTTTCTATATAAATACATACATAACATCACTTTGTAAAATACAATCAAGAGATAAATTACTATTGCTAGAAACATAAAAATAATTTTATTTTCATTTTTTTTATACATTTTTTATTGAATAATTAAACCCTATACCCTATCAATATTGAAAATGAGTCGCAAGAAAGAATTGCTATTCGTGAATTTGTTCAAAATCAAGCTATGTATATATTTGGTATGCATCAAGCAGAACACATTTTGAACGCAATTGTAGATGGATTTTTATTATTTAATTTACGTAAAGATAAATATATGTTGAAAAGTAAAGATGATTTGTTACAATATTGTAAGGATGAAAATGTTACGCTTCAAGAAAAATTGTATTTTTGGGATATTTTTCTCTATAACCAACCACCAAATTTTTTAAGTGATGATGAACATGAATATATTCGTTCATGTGGAGACCTTGATGATTATACGCCGCCACCACCTCCACGTTATGTAGGGTTAACAGCGCCATTCCTTATCAGTGATGAACTTGCTGAATTTCTAGGCAAAACTATTGGAACTAAGATGGCAAGAACTGTCGTAAGTAAAGAGATAAACGCATATATAACCACACATCGTCTTCAAGACCCAATAAATAGGCGCAAAATTAATCCCGACGAAAAACTGCGTAAACTTCTTAGAATAACAGAGGAAGATGAATTAACTTATTTCAACCTTTTTAAATACTTGAAACACCACTTCATTGAACCAGTTGTTTGAATATACAAAATTACAAAAAATATATAAACATATATAAAAAATACAATAATAATTTGTTATTATAATAGTAAGATAATAAAAAACATATTAAATAAAATATAATATATATAGTATATATATTATGTTTTCAAAACCAATAAAACAAAATAAAATAAATGATTTGAATGAACCTGTATTAAATTATAAAGAATATTATAAAAATAATATTATTTTAAAAAAATACAAATTGCCTGAATTAAAAACTATTGTTAAAAAATACAAACTCCGCATAACTGGCAATAAGGATGAACTAATTGACCGTATTGAAACTCTTTTTAGCAAAATGAAAAACGCAGAAATTATACAAAAACGATTCCGCGGTTGGATAGTAAGGTATTCATTCATTTTAAATGGTGAAATCATCAAAAATCGTTCATTATGTGTAAACGATAGTGATTTTGTAACTCTTGAACCTTTGGAAGAAATACCAAGAGAATTATTTTATAGTTATAAAGATGCGAAAAATTTTTATTACGGATTTAATATAACATCATTAATTCAAATGATGAAAACTAAAGGTAAATTAACCAATCCATATAATCGTGAAGGATTTGATAAAAAAACCTTAAACAATATGATTTCTTTGTATAATATTATTCAACTTATTTATCCAGAACATAGGGATAATACAAATAAAGTAAAATTAACAGTATGCAGCAACAATAACGCAAATATATTAAGAAATTTAGATAATAATCCATTACATAGAAATATAAGTCAAAGATTAATGGAAAGATATAATAATCAAGACGGACCACATGATTTTGCTTTTTTACATCGCATAGTTAGTAATCAACCTAGACGATTAACTATGAATGATATAGAAAATGTATTAAATAATAATACAATACAAACAGCTAATAACAACCCATTATCATTAAGATATTATGAACCAAGAGTATTTAATCAAGGTATATTATCAAACAACATTTTAAGAGATAATTATAATAAAATAATAGAAATGCGAAAAAAACCCATTGAAACAAGAATACAAGAATTATTTATGGAAATAGACCAATTAGGTGAATATACACAAAGCATATGGTTTTCTAATTTACAACGACATGAATATATATTATTATACACAAAATTATATAATATATGGAATTATAGAGGTATAACGAATGAATATAAACGTATCATATGTCCTTTATTTGAGCCAATTGAAGTATTTACTGAAATATTCACACAACCTATCAATCTAAATAACATATCAGAAAATCAAATAAAATTAGTTTGTGTAACCATTTTTGAAAATTTAGTGTATAGTGGAATTGTTCAAAGCGATAGGCTATCTGGCGCGTATCATGCATTATCGGCATTAACTTTGGTAAGTCGTTCTGCTAGGAATGCTATGTATCTATTGTATGAAGAGATTCTACGCTTTAATATATAATTTTTTATTATATTTTTGCGTTTTTTTATTTATTTTTCAAACCCCTTAGGAAAAACCAAGCAAACATTTTTCAATAAATATATATTTATTGAAAAAAAGACTTAAAAACGAAACATATTATATGTATATAGTTAGAATGGTAAGAGCCTCTAAGACAACCGATGCTAAGCAATCAGCAACCCCAGCCGTTAAAGAAACCGCCACAAAGGCACCACGCGTTAAAAAGACCAAGTCAGTTACTGAAGTAGCAGCTGTTGAAGTTGCTGCTCCAGTTGTTGATGCCCAAGTATCTGAAGTAGCAGACGTAGAACTATCTGTTGCTACAAAGATGACTGAATTCAGTGCTAAATTACAACAATTATTTGGATTTCTCTCAACTGTGAAGGTTGATTTTAAGACTCTTGAAAAGTCAGTTAATCGCGAATTAAAAGCCGCACAAAAGGCTTCATCAAAGAAGAGACGTACTAACGGCAACAGACAACCATCAGGTTTCGTAAAGCCAACACGTATCAGTGATGAACTTGCTGAATTCCTTGGAAAGACTGTTGGCACTGAAATGGCCAGAACAGTTGTTAGTAAGGAAATCAACAGTTACATCCGCGCAAACAAGCTACAAGACCCAGCCAATGGACGCAAAATCAACCCTGATTCAAAGCTTTCTAAGCTATTAAAGATTAACAAGGGTGATGAACTAACATACTTCAACCTTCAAAAGTACATGAAGCACCACTTTATTAAGCAAGTTCCAGTTGCCACTGCTTAAATTATTAATACAACTAATATAATATTTGAAATATAAAAATGAAATAATATACATTTGAAACAAAAAGAAAAAATAGAAAATCAGAAATAATTATAAAAAGGGAAAAATATTACATAAATTACAAAAAGATTTATGTAATATAATTGAATTGTACCGTAAATAAATAAAATAGTGAATAAAACAATATAAAAATTAAAATACCAATTATTATATAGTAAGGAAGTTATGTCAAAACCTACTGAAACGATTGAAAATGATGATGATGTTTTTATGGACGATTTTGATGAAAAAACAAAAAATAATAAACCAGAGTTAAAAACAGATAATACATTAACAGATAAATCAAAATTAGAAATATCTTTTATGGATAAAGTCAAAAATTACGTTGCTAAAAATAAAACAAAAGTATATATATTAACTCCATGTTACGGTAGTCTTTGTTTTGTAAATTATGTATTATGTATAATGGCTACGCAAGACTTGTTACGTAGTCTTGGTATTGGAATTAAAGTAGAATTTTGTAGAAATGATAGTTTAGTATCACGCGCGCGTAACAATTTAGTAGCCAAAGCAATGAACGACCCTGAAATGACACATATGTTGTTTATTGATGCTGATATTACTTGGGATCCAGCTGATATATTAAAGTTAATTATAAGCAATAAAGCATTATGTGGTGGGGTTTATCCATTAAAACATTATTATTGGGAAAAAATAGCAAATGAAGCACAAACAAAAAATGTAGCCAAAGAATGGATTGATAAAAAAAATAAATCGCAATTCAAAGATGCTATTACTGATGAAAGTATGATACAACATAATTTATTAAGATATAATATTAACTATATCAACAATGTGTTATCTATTGAGAACAACTTAGCTAAAATCAAACATTTAGCCACTGGATTTATGATGTTTAAACGAAGTACAATTGAACAAATGGCAAAAGCATATCCTTCTACCAAATATACTGATGATGTAGGATTTTTACAAGGAACTGAAAATAATTATGCTTATGCTTTATTTGATTGTGGTGTAGAAGACGACCATTATTATTCAGAAGATTGGCTATTTTGTCATCGTTGGACAAAAATGGGTGGAAATATTTGGTTAGATGTTACTATCAATTTAATTCATACTGGAAATGAAGATTTCAGAGGTTCATATTTATCTACTATTATTTAATACATTATAATATAATAAAAACAATTTTATTATTATATTATGGATTATACAAAATTACCTATTGATATTATAAAACATATTATAACATATGATAAACATTTCATAGTAAGAAAAAATAAACTGGTGTCTATAATACCAAAAGATGATTATAGATATAATTTATTACATTATATATGTTTATCCTTATCAAATAAATTTATAAATATTTCAGATAATGAATATTGTTATCAATATATTTTTCCTAATATATGTAATAATAATGAGAGAACAGTAAATTATATTGATAATGATATGTTTCATGTAAGAATGTATTTTACGAAAAATAATATTATAAAATATCATTGTTACATCGGAAGATTATTACCAAAAAATGATAATAAAATAAAAAAAATATCAATTTATCATAAAAATGAACTATCTAATTATGAATGGCATTATATTATCTATGAATATGAACGAAAATAAATTTACTTAACAAATAAAAACCCTTCTTTCTCCATTACATTATATAATTTTTCAAAATTGATATTTGTAACATTATTTTCAGTTTTATAATTATCCAAACAATCATTTTTTTCCAATTGAAATAATTGATATGTTCTTAATAATAATTCATAATTTTTTATATATTTTGTATGTTTTATTAACCAAACATAAAAACTGTAAGGTTGTTTATTATTTTTAATTTCTTTTTCAGAATATTTTATGTATTCATAATACCATTTAACTGTTTCATTCAATGATGTTTCATTATTAATATTATAATCTGTTCCTGATAAAATCATTATTTCATTAAATATTTGCGACGACATATTTAAGTCAGCCAAGATTTTATTTCTATCATACAAAACCGCTGTATGATTTAATAAACTGATATGACGAATAACATAATTACAACCATATAAGAACATATCCATATCATCACTTACGCACCCCCATACTTGTTCTGTCTTATTTAAATAAGCACATAATTGGTCTGCTTCGCTTGGTGCTACAAAGTACGATACCCCGTACGCATCAAATAATTGTTTTACCTTACATACATCATCGTCTTTTATACGAATAAATTGTTTTTTTAATATTTCCATTTCTAATATTTTTTCTTCTTTCTTTCCTTCATTTGTTTCTGATAATAAATCTTCTTTTATATTTAGATATTTCTTTTCAGCTTCCATTTTATCAATAAGTCGTTTTATTAGTAATTGTTTTTTTTCAGGGGGTGGTTTTCCATCAAATATAAATATAGGACTAATATCATACTTTTTCAATATAGATATAAATAAATACATATTTTCCATCAACGCATTTTCACTTAAGAATTTATACAAATATATACTAACATCAATTACTAATTTTTTTCCTGTTAATTTACTTAAATGAATTTTGGTTATTGACTTTTTGTTACAGTTGTCTAATAAGAACCTGTTTAAATTTTTTA
>Ga0214923_10002038_pt1 | contig 27650 bp, 24 predicted proteins | sample LL1510_MetaG_FD_177993 | JGI IMG/M metagenome (GOLD analysis project Ga0214923, IMG submission 177993) | Freshwater microbial communities from Lake Lanier, Atlanta, Georgia, United States - LL-1510 | ecosystem: Environmental > Aquatic > Freshwater > Lake | place: USA: Georgia | collected...
GCGTTTATCGCCGAGTTGGGTCTAGATGGTTCGTTGCGACCATTGCGTGGCGCTACGCCCCTCGTATTGGCATTGACTGATCGCACGACAATTGTTGCGCCTGAAAACTTTGTCGAAGCAAATGCGGCAACGCCCGGCATTGTGTTTTGCGCTCAAAACATTTTCGATGTGGTTGAGTGCCTGGCCGGGCGCGCCGAATGGCAACGCGAAGGCACTGACAGCAGTTTGATAGATACGCATAATCGCCGTCGCGACAATCGTTCTCACAACTTGACGGCTAGTGCGAGTGCCGGGCGTGTGAGTGCACTAGATATGGCTGATGTTCAGGGGCAGCCTGTGGCGCGACGCGCACTTGAAATTGCCGCGGCGGGCGCACATCATTTGTTGCTGGTTGGTCCACCCGGGGCAGGTAAAACTATGTTGGCCGAGCGTCTTGTCGGTCTCTTGCCACCGTTGAGCGATGAAGAAGCGATTGCTACAACGATGATTCACTCTTCTGTTCATCTCGAATCGCCAAATGCAGGCCTAATTCGTCGTGCGCCATATCGGGCGCCACATCATTCTTCGTCGATGGTGTCGATGGTTGGTGGCGGTACGGCACTGATGCGACCTGGCGAAATCTCACTTGCCAGCAACGGGGTTTTGTTTCTCGACGAGCTCGGCGAGTTTGCGCCGTCGGTGCTTGATGCGTTGCGCCAACCTCTTGAGCAGGGCATAGTTCGATTGGCGCGAGCCCGAACAAGTGTCGTGATGCCAGCGAAGTTTTTACTCGTCGCAGCGACGAATCCGTGCCCTTGTGGTGAAGGCTCGCCAGGGGCTTGCACATGTGACGATTCGGCGCGAGCCAGATATCTACGAAGATTTTCTGGGCCGTTACTCGACCGATTTGATTTGCGTGTTGCCGTGTCGCGACCAAAAACCGATGAACTAGTTAGCCCACAGCGTGGTGAATCGACTGCAGATGTAGCCGACCGTGTTGCGGCTGCACGTGAACTTGCATTTTTCAGGTCGGGTTGCGCCAACTCGGCCTTGAGTCGCGAACAGTTGGATCTTGTAGCACCGTTATCAAGAAGCGCAGAAAAACGATTGCGTCGAGAACTTGAGGATGGTCGATTGACGGGTCGTGGATATCACCGTGTTCGCCGTGTCGCACGAACAGTCGCAGATCTTGACGGTGCGCCCGACGTTGTCAATGATGAGCATTTGAACCTTGCGTTGATGATGCGAGTTGATCTTGCATCAGGTTTGCGTGCGAGAGAGTTGCAGTTTTAACGATGAGCGTCGTCGCACAGAAATTCTTAGATGATGACCACCTAACGGCCGCAGCGTTGACGGCGCTACCCAAAATCGGACCCAAGCGATTGTCAACTTTGCTCAAATATCACGACCCACAAACTGCATGGGCTGTGGTGCAGGGTCGAGCAAAGCCACATGAAGTAGTCGCCGCACTGATGCAAGAGAGCGGTCTTGGTGCGATGTGGCGGGCGAATGCGACTCGCGACTTGCAAGAGCAGATTCTGGCACGATGCAAAAAAGCGAGCATTCATGTTGTGCTTTACGGCGAGTCGAGTTATCCATCGTGCTTAAAAAATGATCTGGCACCACCAGCAGTTTTGTTCTATTTAGGTGATTTGTGCGCGCTCAATGCTCGACGAGTCGGCATGGTCGGTACGCGTAGTGCAACTGCATCAGGCAGATATTTTGCATCGCACCTTGCATTTGAGTTGACCCAAAACGGAGTATCGGTTGTTTCTGGTTTGGCGCGAGGTATCGATGCCTGGGCTCATCGTGGCGCGCTTCGCGCACGTGAAAAGAACCACGGCGAAGAGATGCAAAAATCAAAATCTGCATTTGGTGAACTGGCGCCGCCTGTTGGTGTTGTCGCATCGGGGCTTGATTATGTGTATCCAAAAGAACATGGTGATTTGTGGCGACAAGTTGCCCAATCAGGTGTGCTTTTGAGTGAGTCGTCACCTGGGTCGCCGCCCGAGGCTTTTCGGTTTCCGTTGCGCAACAGAATTTTGGCGGCACTAAGCGAAGTGTTGGTTGTTGTCGAGAGTCGAGACAAAGGTGGATCAATGATCACTGTCGACGAAGCGCAAAAGCGCGATATCACGGTTCTTGCAGTGCCGGGCTCGCCAAGAAACATTGCCTCAGTGGGCACAAATTTGCTCGTGCAACAAGGTTGCTTGCCGGTAGTTGGTGTTGACGATGTATTGGTTGCGCTTGGCTTAGACAATCGGCGCGCCAACACTGCTTCGTTTGACCCCCGACCGAGGCTTTCTGAACAAGATGCACATCTTGTTGCCGTCATGGTCGGTGCACCATTTTCGTTAGACGAATTTGTCATTCGTACTGGCGTGCCACTTTTAGAAGCAGCAATTTCTCTTGGTCGTTTAGAGGCCTTGGGTTGGGTGGTCAATAACTCGGGGTGGTGGGAAGTAATCGAATTCGGGTAGCGACACACTCAAAGAGATACCGTTATGACTGTTATGGCGGCGGGGTGGAATATCGACGACTTTATTGGCTCAATGACGGCAGCCTCCGCGCATACGACCAGTGCTTATGCCAGTGACGTAAAACAATTTGCCGAATGGGTCTCGCGACAGAAAGTCACTTCGCCAAAAAATGTGACGCGCGAAATGGTTCGACAGTATTTGAGTTTCTTGACCACGAATCGTCAAGCCAAGCGCAGTGTCACTCGCAAACTCGCAGCGATTCGCAGGTATTTCGCCTGGCAAGTGCGAAATAAATCGATCAAGTCTGACCCAACGGTTGGTGTTCGAACACCATCGGGCACGGGTCGATTGCCCAAAGTTTTGACCAAAGAGCAACTCAACGCATTGTTGACGTGCAACGACCCCGAAGTGCCAGAGTGGAAGTCGACACGCGACACTGCTGTGATCGAGTTGCTTTACGGCAGTGGCCTTCGAGTGAGCGAACTTTGTTCGCTCGATGTTGACAGCATTGATGCTCGCAACAATACGGTGACGGTGATGGGCAAGGGCTCAAAAGAGCGACGCATTCCGGTTAGCGAGCCGAGTATTGGTGCGGTGAAAAGTTGGGTCAAATTGCGTCGAGAAGTTGTCGACGAAGAGCGCGAGTCAGTGGCGTTATTTTTAAACTCACGCGGCGGGCGATTGGCGCCACGCGATGTGCGAAGAATTATTGATGAAAGAGCACTTACTCCAACTCATCCGCATGCCTTGCGGCACACGTTTGCCACTCATCTACTCGACAACGGTGCAGATTTGCGTGCAGTGCAAGAGTTGCTCGGACATTCTGACGTAGCAACAACGCAGCGGTATACACAAGTGAGCAAAGAGCGCCTGAAATCTGCCTATGGTGCGTCGCACCCACGCGCATGAATGCACTTCCTGTTCGTTTAACAATTGACCAAGCGTGGGAAAAGTGGCACGCGCGAAAAGATCCGCTCGCGCGCGAGTGGCTTGTCGTTCACTATGCCTCTTTGGTCAAGTTCGTTGCAGGTCGACTTGCGGCAGGTTTGCCAAAGCGAGTCGAGATCGGTGATCTCGTAAGTTCTGGCGTGTTTGGCTTGATGAGCGCAATTGATCGCTTCGATCCGGCGCTGGGTTTCAAGTTCGAGACTTATGCGATACCTCGAATTCGTGGCGCAATATTAGATAGTTTGCGATCACTCGATTGGGTGCCGCGCAGCGTGCGCTCAAAGGCCAGAGCGGTTGAAAACGCAATCTCTGACTTAGAACACGAGTTGAAACGCGCGCCAACTGACGAAGAGTTGGCCGTAAAGCTGAAAATCAATGGCAGTGATCTTGAAACGTGGTTGACCGAAATTGCATCAAGTGCGGTTGGTCCGCTTGACCACGTTGTTGCCGACAACACACCCGCATCTACACATGGTGGCGCGTCGTATGTGCCGAGCCCAGACGCTGTTGTCGAGGCGTCTGAGTTGCGAAAAATAATGCGAAGCGAAATTAAGCGACTTCCTGAACGAGAGCGAACAGTATTAGTTCTGTATTACGAAGAAAATTTGACGCTCGGCGAAATCGGCGATGTGCTCGGTGTGACCGAGAGTCGGGTGTCGCAGATTCACACCAAGGCTGTGTTGCAGTTGCGCTCGCGTCTTGCTGCTGCAGACGTCGCTTAAGCCAACTGCGCGTCAAAATCTCGTCAAGCATTTCAGCGTCTTTATTGGCGACGCTGCTCATCTTGGTGATTTGCTTTTCACCAACTGTTGCTGCATCGTGTTTGATGCGAAGCCCGGTTGCAAACTTTGACACTGATCTAATAGTCGACTTCTTTCGGGCACCAAAATGCGAACAATGCTCGGGTAATCGTGGCATAGAAATGCAGACACAACGCGGTCAGGCAATAATTGCAGTAGCCGATGGCATAGTTAGCTTTCGTGGTGAAGTTAATCGCACAAAATATCTTGTGATTTTGACTTACGACAATCTTCGAATCACATATGGCAAGATCAGCGCTAGCAATGTGCGCGCTGGCGACCGAGTATCGGCCGGACAACAAATCGCTGAGTCGGGTGAGAGGCTCTATTTTGGTATTCGCCAAGTTGTCAATGGTGTCGTGCAATATCTAGACCCAATGGTCTTTTTGGCGACAAATAGAAGTAGTGCACGACGTGCAGTTTTGATCAGCAGCGATTTGACTAGTAGCCAGACTGGCTTGGCAGGCATCAAAAATCCTTTGAATTCACAGTGCTGAATGATGTGCCTTACCGCTAGAATTTCGGGGCTAGTTAAGTAATAAAAGTTCATATCCCACTAATTAATTGCACGGCTTTCATCATGTGGTCGCTTCGGCGCCGAAAGTTGTGTTTGTAACCACAGAGAGGAAGTTAGTTATGGCAATTATCAGCATGCGTCAGATGCTTGAGGCCGGAGTTCATTTTGGTCATCGCACCGCCCGTTGGGACCCGCGAATGCAACGCTTCATTCACAGCGAGCGCAACGGCATTTACATCATCGATCTTGAACAAACTCTGGTGCGAATTGAAGAGGCTTATCGCTTCGTTCGCGACCTTGTGGCCAATGGTGGCAACATTTTGTTCGTCGGAACAAAAAAGCAAGCGCAAGACCCTGTGCGACTATTCGCGCAACAGTGTGGCATGCCGTATGTCAACGAGCGTTGGCTGGGTGGTATGTTGACGAATTTCGACACGATTTCAAAGCGCGTCAGCAAGATGCAAGAGTACGAGCGTCTTCGCGAGACGGGTGAGTTTGAACTGATGCCCAAAAAAGAAGCGTTGTTGATCAATCGCGAACTTGAGAAGTTGCAGCGCAACTTGTCAGGTATTAGTTCGATGGGTCGACGCCCGAACGCAATTTTTGTGCTCGATACTTTGAAAGAGCACATCGCAGTGACTGAGGCTCGCAAACTTGGTATTCCAGTAATTGCGGTTGTCGACACAAACGTCAACCCCGACATCATCGACTACCCAATTCCGGGCAACGACGATGCGATTCGTGCAAACGAATTGATGGCTCGTGTTATTGCAGAAGCAGTTATCGAAGGTCGTTACATCGCTGAGAAGATGACTCCGCGAGTTGCTCCGATCGCTGGCGGCGGGACAATACCTGCCGCACCAGTGAACACCCGTACGCCAGCCGAGCAGGCAATTTTTGAGGCTCAGCAAGAAGCGGCAAAAGCGCAAGCAGCAGCCGAGATGACAAAGCGTGACGCAAAAGTTGCACCGAAGTCAGAATAAAAATATTTATAAACAAACTCAAAAGAAAAAGTAGTACTGATCAAGATGGCATTTTCAGCAAAAGAAGTACAAGCACTGCGACAGGCGACTGGCGCAGGAATGATGGACTGCAAGAAAGCACTCGAAGACGCTAATGGTGACATGGAGGCCGCAAAGCAGTGGCTTCGTGAAAAAGGTTTGTCAGCAAGCGCCAAGCGCAATGATCGCGATAACGCTCAAGGTGTTGTTGCGTTGTTGGTCAAGGGCAATGTTGGCGCGATGGTCAAGTTGAAGTGCGAGACCGACTTTGTCGCTAGTAGCGATGGCTTTAAAGCTGAAGCGGACGCGTTGGTTGCCTTGGTGCTTGAAAATGGCGAGACCGCAATCTCGCAGCGTTCAACCCAACTTGAAGATCTCAAAATTTTGCTAAAAGAGAAAATTGAGGTTGGTGACGTCGTTCGTATCGAAGGCGCTGCAGGCAACAAGATCGGTTCGTACTCTCACCTGCAGGGCAATCGCGGCATCAACGGTGTGCTTGTTGAGATGAGCGGCGCAACCGATGAATTGGCTCACGATGTGGCGGTGCACATTGCATTTGCTCGACCAAAATATTTGACTAAAGCCGATGTGCCCGAGTCGGTAGTTGCCGCAGAACGCGCAACGCTTGAAGTTGTAACTCGCAATGAAGGTAAGCCAGAACAAGCGATCGCCAAGATTGTCGATGGTCGCGTGACTGGGTTCTTCAAAGATATTTGCTTGCTCGAACAGCCATATGCCAAAGATGACAAGCAATCGGTATCGGCGGTCATCGGTGCGGCCAAGATTCTTCGTTTTGCGCAGGTTGAAATAGGCTAGAGCCATGGCTAGTGCGTCGTCCGCGAATCCTCGTTGGAAGCGGGTGGTTTTAAAGTTGTCCGGTGAGGCCCTCGCTGAGCCGACTGGTTTTGGTCTTGATTCAGACGTATTGCACCAAATTGCAACCGAGTTGCACGAAACTAGGCGTGATCTAAATGTTGACATCGCCGTTGTAGTCGGGGGCGGAAACTTCTGGCGTGGCCTCAAGGGCGCGGGTCAAGGCATGGACCAAGCGCAAGCCGACTATATGGGAATGATCGCAACGGTGATGAACGCTTTGGCGTTGCAAGATGCATTCGAGCGAGTGGGCCAATTTTCGCGCGTGATGACAGCGGTTGAAATGCCGAAAGTTGCCGAACCGTATATTCGTCGTCGCGCTGAGCGCCATCTCGAAAAAGGACGAATAGTTATTCTCGCCGGCGGCACTGGTAACCCGTTTTTTACAACGGATACTGCTGCCGCATTGCGAGCTGCTGAGATTTCAGCCCAAGCCATTTTGAAGGGAACTCATTCTGGCGTCGACGGCGTTTATACAGCCGACCCGAAGAAAGACAAGACTGCCACTCGTTTTGATGAAATCACTTACTTAGACGTAATCAGTAAAGGTCTAAAAGTTATGGACTCAACAGCGATCACTTTCTGTATGGACAACAAGATACCGATCGTTGTTTTTAACTTGCTCGAAAAAGGCAATGTTAGAAAAATTCTTGAGGGCCAAAAGATCGGAACCCTCGTCGAGTGATAGAAGAAACTTTGCTAGATGCGATGGAGAAAATGGGCAAGGCGGTGGATCACGTCCAGGCACAATTTCTCGGTGTAAGAACTGGTCGTGCAAACGCATCGCTGGTCGAAAAACTGCAAGTTGAGTACTACGGCGCTTTCGTGCCGCTACAACAACTTGCTTCATTTCAAGTACCAGAAGCGCGCATGCTCGTCGTAAAGCCGCACGACCGTGGTTCGATCGCTGCAATTGAGCGCGCTCTGCAGTCGAGCGATCTCGGTTTGTCGCCGAGCAACGATGGTGTCGTGATTCGGCTTAACTTTCCAGCACTCACAGAAGAGCGACGTAAAGAGTTCGTCAAAGTCGTCAAGAATATGGCCGAAGAAGGTCGAGTTACGGTTCGAAATATTCGTCGCGATGCACGCAAAGTTCTTGAGACGGCACAAAAAGATGGTGATATTTCGCAAGACGATTTAGATCGAGCCGAAAAAGAACTTGAGCAGATAACTCACACAACAGTAGAAGCCGTTGATAAAGCCTTTGCGCGCAAAGAGCAAGAACTATTAGAGGTGTAAAGTTTATTCAACGAATTTTTAGAGGGGAAGCCGCAAAATGAGCGACGACACAAATAACGAAAATCTTGATGACACTACAAATGCGACCGATCGCACAGGTAATGACGCCACCGTCGATTTTGGCGACGAATTCGGAATTGTGAAGTTTGCAGACGACGACGACAGCGCCCCTGCGATTTCTTTTCCTGAAAACCAGACTGATCAGTTGCCCCACTGGACTGAGCCTCCGACCGGTGAGTTGCCAAAATTTGTGATGGCGACCGAAGACACGATTTCGCCGACTCCAAGTGCTGGCGCGAGTCGACTCCCAATAAATCTGACAGGTTCTACTCGTCGGGTCGAACCTGCATCTGCGCCACCGCCTGTTGCTCGTCCAGCGCGTGAAGGACGAATTTCGATTGGTTCTGACCCAACCGGTGAGCGAAATCGCCCCGACTCTTCGGGTTCGTTGCCTCGACGCGATGTGAGCGGTTCGTTGCGCCGCGACGAAACGGGTAGTTCGCAAACTGTGCGACCAACGCAAGTTCGTCGTGCGCGGCCAAGTGATCGCAGTGATTCAGGCACCGGGCCACGACCAAGGCCTCGAACTGCAGCGGCACGCACAAACACCGGCGCGCGTATGTCTTCGTCAGCTCAGAGAGACTTACCAACTGCCACTGCTGTCGGTGCATTGTTGGCAGCCGTGTTTATCGCAGCAATTTTGGTCGGCCCAGTTGCGGTGATAATTCTGTTGACTTTGGTGCTCGGTCTGGCCGCGGTTGAATTTTTCACTCAGGCTTCAACAACCGGCTATCAACCCGCACTAATCGTTGGCGTTGTCGGTTGTGTTGCTGCACCACTTGCCGCGTATTGGATAGGTGACGCCGCTTTGCCATTGGTGTTCGTGTTCGCATTTGTCGCCGCAGCGATCAGTTTTATTGGCGCAAACTCTGTAGAAAGTGGGCCAGTGCCAAACTTGGGCCTGACACTTCTTGGTTTGGTATGGATCGGACTTTTCGGTTCATATGGCGCACTCATCTTGCGACTCTCAAATTCTGGGCCAGGCTTTGAAAACATTGGCACCGACACCTTGTTCATCTTGGTAATTGGCATCATCGCCAATGACACCGCGGCATATTTCGTAGGTGCAGCCACAGGGCGCACACCTCTTCGTTCGTGGATTAGTCCATCAAAAACAATGGAAGGTTTTGTTGGCGGCGCGATTGGCACATTTGTTGCTGTGATTGCGGTTGGCCTACAAAGCGGAACTTGGACAAAACTCAGCGAATGGTTGGTGATTGCATTTGTGATTTCGATCGTTGGGCCGATTGGTGATTTGACCGAATCAATGTTTAAACGCAACATGGATATCAAAGATTTCGGAACTGTGATTCGTGGACACGGTGGGGCACTTGATCGTTTTGACAGCATGTTGTTCGCCCTGCCATTTATTTATTACATCACGCTGGTGCTAACTCCTTGGACTAGTTGAGCCGTGGTGCGCGTTGCGATTGCCGGATCTACTGGGTCAATCGGTAAGCAAACCTTAGATGTTGTTCGAGCCTCAGGTGATTCTGGTGAATTTCAAGTCGTAGCGCTGAGCGCAAATTCGTCGGTCGATGAAGTTGTCGCGCAGGCTCAAAGTTTTAAGCCTGAACTAGTAGTTGTCGGCGACCCAGTCGCGCGTCTAAAAGTTGCCGAAAAACTAAAAATTACGAACCCAGGAATCGAAGTTGCAGATGACTCGTCGCAAATGGCGGTGCTCGCCGATGTGGTTGTCAACGGCGTGGTTGGTTTTGCCGGGTTGGGCGTGACTATGTCAACTCTCAAGAATGGCAAACGGCTGGCCTTGGCCAATAAAGAGAGTTTGATCGCAGCGGGGCAGGTAGTGGCACCTCTACGCAAAATTGCCGGCGCTGAGATTATCCCTGTCGATAGCGAGCATTGTGCAATACATCAATGCTTGCGAAGTTCTCAAAATAGCGCACGTGATCTTTCGCGACTGTTGTTGACGGCCAGCGGCGGGCCATTTCGTGGCCGATCTGCAAAGTCGCTCGCCAATGTCTCGGTTCAAGATGCATTGCAACATCCAACTTGGTCAATGGGGCCAAAGATCACAATCGATTCATCTACTTTGATGAACAAGGGCCTTGAGGTGATCGAGGCACATGAACTTTTTGGCGTAAGTTACGACGCGATCAGTGTTGTGGTGCATCCACAGTCGATTGTGCATTCAATGGTTGAGTTTCGCGACGGAGCAACGATCGCGCAACTTTCAATGCCTGACATGAAGTTGCCGATTGCGTACGCGCTTGAATATCCGAATCGATCCGCCAACAGTTTTGGGGCCATCGACTGGGCTGAACTTTCTCGACTTGATTTTGAAAAACCCGACCGTGACACATTTCGCTGTCTCGACTTGGCTTACCAAGCAGGGCGAATTGGCGGTACGGCGCCTGCGTGGTTGAGTGCCGCCAACGAAATCGCAGTTGAAACTTTTTTGGCTGGAAGCGTGAAATGGAATCAAATTGCCAGCATCATTGAATCAACCATGCAACACCATGATGGTCAAATACCTTCAACGGTCGAGGATATTTTAGAAGCAGACCGTCTCGCGCGCGCATGGGCGACGAAGATTTCTAGCAATACCAAGGAGATGCAAGTTTGAGTTCTCGCGACGGCAATTTTTATACGAAGTTTCGCAACGAGATTGCTGCTGGTGGGGCAACAGAGGCATCACAAAATCAAAACAACAAGTTCACCACTGCAGCAACTTCGATAATTGTTATTGGCCTGCTTACGTGGTTGGGCGTGAAGAACCCGTGGTCACTTGTGTTTGTGTCTGGTTTGATCGTCTCGGTTTTTCTGCACGAAGTTGGTCATTATTGGACGGCGCGTCGCAGTGGCATGAAAGTAACTCAGTTTTATATGGGTATGGGGCCGCGTATTTTTAGTTTTCAACGTGGCGAAACTGAATTTGGTTTGCGTGCACTACCCGTCGGCGCATTCGTGCGCATTGTTGGTATGAACAATTTGGATGAATGTGATCCTGAAGATGAGCCTCGAACGTATCGTCACCAGTCGTATCCGAAGCGAATGCTTGTCATCACGGCAGGCAGTCTGATGCACATGATTATCGCCATTGTGTTGTTCGTCGGTGTTTATGCGACCGCGGGTCGTTTTGGTGACACGGGCAAACTTTTAATTTATGGCGCACCAGCAGTCGATTCGCCTGCGGAGAAAATTGGTCTTCGAGACGGAGATCAGATTCTGGCTGTCGGCGATTCAAAAATCACATCTCGGCGCGAGTTGATCTTGGCGATTTTGGCCAATAAGCCCGGTGACACGGTTGAAATCACAATTTTGCGTGATGGTCAAAAGCAAATTGAGCAAGTCGTATTGGCCAATAACCCAGCAAATCCTGACCTCGCATTTTTAGGCGTCTCTTCTGACTCATATGCATACGTTCGACAAAACGTCTTAAACGCGCTTGGTCTTGGTTTAGTAGATGTTGTTACGACAGCGCGCGATTCTGTAGGTGGACTTTTCGTTGTACTCAACCCGTCAAATGTTTTTTCGAACGTCGTAGCTGATGAACCCGACATGATGACTCGGCCAACAACTGTTGTTGGAGCAAGCCAATTTGGCGGCGAAATAGGCCGTAGTGAAGGCATCAAAGGCGTGCTGATGCTTTTGGCGAGCGTGAATATTTTTGTTGGTGTTTTCAACATGTTGCCCTTGTTGCCATTTGATGGCGGTCATGCGGCGATTGCGACTTATGAGCGCCTGCGCTCGCGCCGAGGCAATGTTTATCGAGCAGATGTCGGCAAGATGATTCCGGTGGCGACGACCGTTGTGGTTTTGCTCGTAACGTTGATGTTTGCGGGTCTTTACCTAGACATAACCAGCCCGCTTGGATGATCAGATAACAATAACTTTGATGACTCGGGCGCTGACATGACGAACAATAATTTGACAAACTACCCACGCAAAAAGACTCGCCAGATACAAGTTGGCAAAGTTTCTGTTGGTGGAAATGCGCCAATCAGCGTGCAGTCAATGACAATCACAAAAACATCTGATGTTGAGGGCACTTTGCAGCAGATTTATGCGCTTGCTGCAGCGGGTTGCGACATTGTGCGTTGCACATGCAACGATGCCGCCGCGGCCGAAGGTTTGGCCAAAATTGTTCCGAGGTCACCAGTGCCGATCATCGCCGACATACATCATCAATATCGCATGGCTTTGGCGGCACTTGAGGCGGGTGTTCACGGTTTGCGTCTAAACCCTGGCAATATTCGAAAACCTGAACACATCAAGGCCGTGGCGTCTGAAGCGCGCGATCGCAACGTGCCGATTCGAATTGGTGTCAACGGGGGTTCTTTAGATTCAGACCTCTACGAAAAACATGGTGGACTTACCGCCCAGGCGATGGTTGAGTCAGCCCAACAAGAACTGAAATATTTTGAAGAAGTTGACTTCGATTTGGTGAAAATTTCAGTCAAAGCATCAAATGTGCCGCTGATGGTTGAGGCATATCGAATGTTGAGTGAGATAACAGATTTTCCGCTTCATCTCGGCGTCACAGAAGCAGGTCCTTTGCCAGGTGGTTTGATCAAGGCGACAGCGGGTATTTCGACGTTGCTTCTCGAGGGCATCGGCGACACGATTCGCTACAGCCTTACTGCCGACCCAATCGAAGAAGCGCGCGCAGGGCGACAATTGCTCGAGTCACTTGGTTTGCGCGAGCGAAAAAATGTTGACCTGATCGCTTGTCCGAGTTGTGGCAGAGCAGAAGTCGATGTGATTGAAATTGCCAATCGCGCGCAATCGGCCTTTGCAGACAAAAAATTGCCACTTCAAATTGCAGTCATGGGGTGTGTCGTCAACGGCCCGGGTGAGGCTCGCGAAGCCGACCTAGGCATTGCTGCGGGCAACAAACGCGGTCACTTGTTCGTCAAAGGTCGCAATGTCGCCGTAGTGCCTGAAAGCGAAATGGTTGAAGCATTAGTTGAGTGGGCAACTTTTATTCATGAACATGGCACCGACGCCGCTCTGAAACGGGTCGACACAACAATTGCCGAGCGCGAGGCAGCAAAAGACCGCAACGTAGCGTTAGCCGAAAAAGGCGATGACGCAAATCATGATCACGAGCGGATCGTCGAAATTCGCCGCACGGTCTCAGAGAAGTAATTTGCTAGATAATTAGCTGGACGCAAACAACTGGCCGTGGCTATGTTGAAGCGCGGTGGGCAAGCGCAACAACTGACGCTTGGTGATTGTCGGCACTTTTTTGCGCACGACGAGACATTGATGCGTCTGGGCTACGAGCCCAAATGTTGCGCAGCGGTCAATTGCGCGCTCGAGTGAGCCAGAACCATGGCGAAACGCTAGACCTAACGCTGCAGCAGTGTCGTTTAGGTCTATGCAATAGCCATTAGGGAAGACCTCAAGTTCGCGCGACATATAGCGCAACACCCATGTCGCACTCGGGCCGATAACACCAAGCCAATATGTTTCGACATAGTCACTGCAAGCGTCGAAGCCTGATGTTGTGAGAACTGGGTCGACCCACTCAGAGACAAAGATTTCTGAGTTTGTAAAGTCGCACGAGTTATTAGCCATACCTTGTTGTGTGCGGAAATTTGAGAATGTGGCTTTTTAACGTGCAAGATTTTATAAAAGCAGACAGAATGGGCCGGTGACCGACGAATCTCAAAAGCAAGCCGTTGAATACGCGAAGCAACTAGTTGCGGCGAGTTCGAAGATCACAGTTCTAACAGGTGCTGGCATTTCTACAGATTCGGGCATTCCAGATTTTCGTGGACCAAATGGTTTGTGGACCAAGAATCCAGACGCAGAGCGAGCAGCCACGCTTCAGTTTTATCTTCAAGACGCCGAACTGCGCCAGCGTTCGTGGCAGAATCGACTGAAATGGATCAACAACAATCCTCAACCTAATGACGGTCATCGGGCGCTAGTAGAACTCGAACGTCGTGACGCTCTTTTGGCGATCGTCACTCAAAACGTCGATGAGTTGCATCAGCGAGCGGGTCATGACCCTAGAAAAGTGTTTGAAGTGCACGGCACTTTGCATCGCACATGTTGTTGGGGGTGCAAAGATCGCCGGCCCATGACCGAGGCACTTGCACGAGTTCAAGCAGGCGAACCTGACCCAAAATGTGAACTCTGCGGGGGCATTCTCAAAAGTGACACGATTTTGTTTGGTCAGTCGCTCGATCAAGATGTAATGCAAAAAGCAATGCAGGTCAGCAGCGAGTGCGATGTATTTTTGGCCGTTGGCACCTCGCTTTCGGTTTTTCCGGCATGCAACACGCTGCCTCGCGCAAAGTCGTGCGGCGCAAAGATCGTTATCGTCAACGGCCAACCGACTGAGATGGATATGTACGCCGACGCAATCGTCAATGCGCCAATATCCGAGGTTCTGCCACAAATCTGTGGCGTCGTTAAATCTTGACAAAAACGGTAGGGTATTGATATGTCAAGTTTTCGTGAACTTCTTGCTGCGGCTAAGTCAGAAATTCAAGAGGTTGACACCCAGGTAGCAAGTGAAAAAATCGCAGCCAATCAAGTTGTCGTTTTGGATGTGCGCGAACCAGACGAGTTTGAACAAGGCGCAGTAAAGAATGCCGTTCACATACCGCGGGGACATCTTGAAGCGCAAGTCGAATCAAAAATTGTCGACAAGAATTCTCCGGTAATTGTCTATTGCGCAGGCGGGGTACGAAGTGCGTTTGCCGCCAAAACTTTGCAAGAACTTGGCTACACAAATGTCTTGAGCATGGCCGGTGGTTTCGGCAAATGGAAAGACGAGGGTCGCGAATGGTCGACCCCAGTGCAACTTTCGACAGAGCAGCGCAATCGTTATCAGCGTCATGTGTTGTTGCCAGAAGTTGGGGTCGAGGGTCAGGCCAAACTATTGGCGAGCAGAGTCTTGTTGCTTGGCGCTGGCGGTTTAGGTTCGCCTGCCGCGATGTATTTGGCAGCCGCCGGAATCGGCACGATCGGCATTGTTGATATGGACGTAGTTGACGCTTCAAATCTCCAACGCCAAATTTTGCACAATTTAGATCGAGTAGGAGATCGCAAAGTTGACTCGGCGAAAAAGACGCTGACGATGTTGAACCCTGATGTCAATGTGGTCACTTATGACACCAGGCTGAGTGCAGAAAATGTAATGGATATTCTTGCTGGCTACGACGTGATTGTCGACGGTGCAGATAACTTTCCGAGTCGGTACTTGTTGAATGACGCGAGCGTAAAACTTGGTATTCCGGTTGTGCACGGCTCAATTTTTAGGTTTGAAGGCATGGTCAGTGTGTTTCATCCGATACTTGGGCCTACATATCGAGATATGGTGCCCGAACCACCGCCAGCAGAGTTGGCACCGAGTTGCGCCGAGGCAGGTGTTCTCGGTGTATTGCCAGGCATTGTTGGTTCTATTCAGGCACTTGAGGCACTCAAGTTGATACTTAATTTGGGCGAACCACTCATCGGAAAAATCCTGGCGATTGATACGACCGAGATGTCATTTCGTACTTTTAAGTTGCAACGTGATCCAAAAAATGCTGTGACGCATGACAATCGAGAAAAGATTCAAATTCGTGATCTCGAAGGTGCGTGCGCACCATGGCTCACAAAATAATTTGATTGCCACCAACTACGACAGTTAGTTGAACTCGGGCAGTCCGCCCAAAGTCGTATGATTATCTAGTGCGATTTGCCATTGTCGGGGCCGGTTTTTCGGGTGCAGTGGTCGCCCGTGAACTAGTAGATGCCGGCCATACAGCCGCCGTTTTTGACACCCGTGATCATGTTGCAGGAAATTGTCACACTGCGCGCCATGAGACCGGCGTGATGGTGCATACATATGGTCCGCATATTTTTCATACGCAGCACGAGCATGTTTGGCAGTACATCAATCGATTTGGCGAAATGATGCCGTATCGACACAAAGTTAAGGCCATTTCGCAAGGCACCATGTATTCACTGCCGGTTAACTTGAAAACGATCAACCAGTTTTTTGAACGCAATTTTGATGCTCAGCAAGCCGAAGAATTTATTCAAAGCAAGGCAGATGCGACAATAACCAATCCAGTCACATTTGAAGATCAAGGCTTGCGATTTGTAGGGCGAGAACTCTATGAAGCGTTCTTTGCGGGTTATACGTCAAAGCAGTGGGGGGTTGATCCGAAAGAGTTGCCTGCCAGCATTTTGGCGCGACTGCCTGTGCGATTTAACGATGATGACAGCTATTTCAACCACCCGTACCAAGCGATACCAAAAGATGGCTACACGCCAATTGTCGAAGCCATCTTGCAGCACGAGTCGATAAACCTTCATCTCGGCACGCGTTTTGACCCCAATTCGCATCGTGAGTTCGGTGAGTTTGATCATGTCGTGTGGACTGGCCCGATCGATGCTTTTTTTGGTTTTGAATTTGGTCGACTGGGCTATCGCACTCTTGATTTTGTGCCAGAAGTTTGCGATGGCGATTATCAAGGGCACCCGGTGGTCAACTATTGCGATGCTGATGTGCCATACACGCGAATTACCGAACACAAGCATTTTGCGCCATGGGAAAAACATTCACGAACAGTTGTTTATCGTGAGTTTTCTCGTCTCTGTGGCGAGTCAGACACGCCGTATTATCCGATTCGTTTGGTCAAAGAAAAAGAACAGTTGTTGAATTATGTGCAGCTTGCTCGCGACGCAAAAAGAGTCACGTTTATTGGCAGGCTTGGCACCTACCGTTATTTAGATATGGATGTGACAATTCACGAAGCACTACTGGCATCTAAGGCGATGCTCGAATGTCTTGCGAATCAACGGCCTTTGCCCAGTTTCTCGATTGATCCGATGGCCTGAGATGAAGATGTTTTTATTGCAGTCGATGTCCTTGCCTCGTGCCGAGACGACCGAGCCGTTGCTTTATGTGCGAACTCTCGGCGAAGTTCAAGTCTCGGACACGAGCACGATCTTGCATGCTGGCGCCGAACTAAGTTTTGACACTTCGTTCGGCGTATTCGCTGCTGGTCGATGGCGCCGTCTAACCACGATCAAAAATCTCTCGGCAGCAGTTTTTGCAACTGGTTCGGGTCGAATCGAAATCATTGGTGTTGAAACGAGGTTTTTTGGCACGAAGTTTGCTGAAAAAATAGTTGCGTCAACGGGCATCGCGACAAGCGGCAAGACAATTGTCGAAGTGCCGAATTTTACTGACGAAAAATATGGCAGTTTTTATGTGCGAGTAAGTGCTGAACAAACTGATGTTGTCATTAGCAGAGCCGAGTGGACTACAACCACAGATGTTGCGCGCGAAATCAAACTTTCGCTGTCGATTACGACATTTAATCGCCAAGATTATGTCAAGCCGACTGTTGCCAAAGTTTTGCATCTTGAAAAGTCGGTTGAAACCCTGCGTGGCAATCTGCGCGTTCTAGTCGTTGACAACGCCCGAAATATTGAATTCGACACCGACCCAGGTGCCCCGTTAGCTGTCGTACAGAACCCGAATTTGGGTGGTGCGGGTGGGTTTGCTCGGGGCATCATTCATCTGCGCAACGAGGGTTGGTCGACACATATTTTGTTGATGGACGATGACATCAGTCTTGAACCCGATGCAATAGTTCGCACTTTTGCCCTGTTCAGTTTCGCCAAAGACGAGAAACTGTGTGTTCATGGCGCGATGTTGAGCGAAGAGCGTGCGTGGATGCAGTTTGAGGCTGGCTCCAAATATCGCTGGAGGTCTCTGTATCCACTTCGTGCGATCGGCCGCGAGGACGACTTACGAGAGCGCAAACTTGCGCTACGTGATTCGCGTGAAAAGAAATTTGCCTATACAGCATGGTGGTATACGGCGTTTCCGGTGTCGTTAACGCGAGATAACCCGTTGCCGATTTTCGTGCGAGGTGACGACGTCAGTTATGGGTTGTTGCACACAGGAAAGCACAGTGTGACATTGAATGGTGTGATTGTTTGGCATGCCGACTTTGGTCTCAAGAACAACCCTTCATCGTTGTTTTATGAGAAGCGAAATTTTGCAATTATCGACACGCTCGTGTTTGACCGACATCATTGGTGGCATCTGGCGCGTCGCTTCATCGCGTTGAGTTTCAGAAACTTGTTCTCGATGCGATACGCCAGCGTTGAATACATGATTCGAGGCGTACGTGCGTATCTGCAAGGTCCTGCAGCATTAATGGCGACAGATCATTCGGCACTGCACGATGACTTGCGCAAGGTCAGCGAAGAAAAACCAGCCCCGTTGTCTGCAGATCTGGCAGCCGTCAAAATCACCAAGCCACGAATTAAGCCGATTCGTCTGATTGGTTTCGCCTTGGCCGTGCCGCTAGTGGGTGGTTATATTTTGCCGAAGGCTTTGCGTCGAGATGATTTAAAGACAGCGCCGATTGATTCTCGCGCAGTTGGCTTGGCAACCCGATATAACCGAATTTTGTATCGCCACGACAGGTTGCCCGAAGGATTTGTTGTCGAGCGCGACTCGCGTCGATTCTTTGCTTTATTGCGTGAAGTTTGCGTGGTGACAAAAGATATTGCTCTAAATTACCGGCGACTTAAGCGCGAGTATCGCGATGCATACCCGATGCTTGTCAGCGACGAAAGTTGGCAGAAGCGATTTAGTAGTTAGTTTTATTTCGCGAGCGTTGCACTCGCGGCGAGCAGAGAAAGCCAAGTGGTGCGATCGATCACGCCTGTTTGCTTTAGACCGACACTCTTTTGAAACCGCTTGAGTTGTTTGGCAGTACCAGAACCAAAGATGCCATCGGCTTTCATTTTGATTTTTAGAACGCGGGAGAGTGCTGTTTGCGCGGTGGCAACCGAGGTGTGGCGTGATTTTTGACTTAGTTTGAAAGTGGTCGGGTCGATGCCCAGAAGGCTGAGCACGGTTGCGTCGGCAACGCCGTCGACTGGAAGACCATTCAGTTCTTCGATCTTGCTCACTGCACCTGCGGTGCCTTTGCCATAGTTGCCATCAGTTGACAGTTTTTGTTTCTTTTTCAAGCCGAGAGCCGTGTTTAATGCTGATTGCAGTTGCGAAACTGGCTCACCTCGGTTGCCCTCCACTAAAGGCACTGCCAACGGCAAAATGCTCTCAGGGTTTGGCGTGATTAGACCTTGCGCGCGTAATTCGTCTAGCTGCTTGCGCAAAAATAAACTGAACTCGGCGCGCCCCGTTGCGGTTAAATGCACGTCGTCGCTGAACCAGCGTGATGCCGATGGGTCGCTGCTGGCTGCATTCCAGTCAAGAACTGAAACATTCGGGTTAGTTTGCGCAGCCGCACTAAGTGCGGCGTTTGATAGGGCATAGTTTTGTGACGAGCGGCGAGTCGAGAGGTTAACGAAGACAATTCGTTGCACGTTGCGGGCGTTCAGGGCGTTGATGACCGCAGCCACGTCACCAGCCATCGTGTTTGGGTCGTCGTTGTATCCCAATTGGACGATTGCAATTTGTGGAAACTGCTCGGCACTCAGTGAATTGACAACACCGATTGCATCGGGCAGACCTTTGTCTGGGGTAACGCAACTTGGTCCGACCATGCAGCGGTTCGCAAGTGCTTGAAAATTTACCGATGGATACGCAGGTGAAACTATTGCTGAGAATTCTGTGGCGATGCTCTGACCGATTGAGTCGCCAACGAACAACATTGAACCAACAACCCCGGCTTCGAGTGGCGCGCCAAAAACTGGTGTCGCACCGAACCATGGTGCGGGCAAACCAAATGTTGTTCTGAATGCCCAACCTGAAACTTTGACTGAACCTGAGGTGCCGGCGATCGTGACCTCAAGTGTGTAGCCACCGAAGTCACCACCGAGACCATCATTTGTTGTTGTGATCGAAGTGAGAACGCCCACTTGAGGATATTTGGCGACGATTTGCGCCGCAGAAAACGCACGGGTCCAGAGCATTAGCGAACTGTTTGCAGCGATATCGCCTTCGTCAACGAGCGCTGGAAATTCTCCACCTGCGGTTCGGCCACCGTTAGATGAAGAGAATTCGGTTCTGACGACGTTGCCTTTTGAATTTCTGATTACGACACCAGTTGTTTCAGCAACGGCGCGATCGGTGTTTGCACTTTCAAGAACCGTTGGCGAGGCATTCACCGAAGTCCGTAACGCAGCACCCCCATAAACCTGGCAGTCTTGAGTATCGCAAGTCTTGGCCAAGCCTGCGTATCGATTTTCGGTAACTGAGTATGATCGAGCGGCAACGGCTTGTGCACGAAGAGCGTTCATTCCGGCACCACCGGCTGTGTCACCCCAAGATGCAGGTGATTCGCGAGGCACGACACCGCGAAGGTAGTCGTCAAGACGAGCAATGTTGATGGTGCGGTTTTCGTTTTTTGTGTTGTTCATCGCACGAACAATGCCGCGGTAGTAACGAACTTGATTTGCGTTGGCTGTTCTAGGTTCACAAAGACCAACAGTGTCGAGGGCTGAAGCGCCTGGGTCTTGGCTTGAGTTGGTGACAAAAGATGCTGTGTCGTTGAATTCGCCGATCAATGTGAAGCCTGCAGCTTCTGGTGAGTCAGATTCATTGAGGCACTTTCGTTCGCCGGAACCCCATACTTGATAGACGCGTTGCGCACCAGATTTTTCGCGCGCGACCATGCTGGTAAATCGGCGACCTTGGTCTGGGTCTTCGAGTAGGCGCATTGTGCCCGAATCTGAAACAACGCCGGTCTGCTTGTTGTTCATCGCACTAAGCCATGTAGTCATTTCTTGGTTTGGCGCTTCGAGATTTGATCGAGAATTGCCAGTAGCGCCGCCGTAATAAAAGTCGAGAATTTGCTCCCACGACCAGCCGTAAACCGTTGCCCAGCCGTATGCGCCGTATTGGCTTAGGCCCCGACCGTGACCAAATCCGCGTCCGTAGATAATGACGCCGCCCGGCAGTTGTCCTTCTTCGGCTTGTGCGATCTGTACAGGTGCGAGCCCGACGACGAGTGCTGCCGTGCAAACAAATGCGGCAATGCGTGATTTAAACGAGATTAGGGGTATGCGCATAGAGAATTTGAACTCCCTCGCCCGCCCGAACAGTCTACTGGAAGTTAGGCGACAACTTCAGTCGCTGGAAGTGTGTCTCGTTGCTGCACAACGACACCAATCAGCACAAAACTAATGCCTATTAAATCTGTGATACTTGGCACCTGATTTAAAAATAACAACCCAAAAAAAGTTGCCGTCACTGGAAGCAGTGCGAGAAGTACAGAAAATCTTCGAACTGGAATGCGTCGCAGCGTGAACTGATCAATGCCGTAGCCAATTGCATTCGACAAAATGCCAACTAAGAAGCAAGTTGCAAGAATCCACGGTGCGCTGAATGCTGGACCACTTGATGGCGCGCCGAATGGAGCAATGAAAACTGCGCCAATTAATAGACCTACGCCGAGGCCAGAAACGCCGCGATCAAAACTTGCAACCTTTGACCCGATCACGATGTAAAGCGCCCACATGATTGAAGCCAGAAAAATAAAGAGCAACCCCAAGGGCTCGTTGCCAAGTTCGAGGCCAGACAAGATAACTACGCCGACCACTGCCAAGATCAAGGCGACGGCATTGCGGCTCGTGCGGGTGCGAAGTGCAGCAACGGTGATTGGTCCAATAAATTCAATCGCGACGCCTTTGCCCAGATCTAGATGCTGAATTGCCAAGTAGAAAAATAGATTCATCAGCGCCGTTGATATGCCGAACAGACTGACGCTGACTAACTGTTGGCGTGACCAGCGGCCACTAGTCCTCAGCGACTTGGCCGAAAATGCGAGTAGAAACACCGCTGCACCGATGACCCGTAGCCAGGCGACGCTTGCCGGGGCAAGGTCATCGAATAGTCGAACGGCAATGACTGCGCCACAATACTGACCAAATGCCGAGATGACGAATAAAAATTCAGGCGGTGCCGTTGTGGTGAAACGATTTAATCCGCGTGAAGCGGCGTTAGAGCTCAATCGAAAAGATCTGGATCAGTGCGACAGATTTCTTCCCAGAGAGGTTGAAATTGCAACCAACCTGCAGCTGGAAAACCAGTTAAGTCGCGCGTGTAACTTGCCATCTCGTGTGGAATGAGCTTTGGTGTGCCTGCGGCCTCGGCCATAAGTTGCGCTTGACAACTGCGCTCCATCGTTATGAACCAGAACGCTGCGGCATCAACTGTGTCGCTGACGGTGAACAGACCGTGGTTTTGATGAATCGCTGCTTTACCTTTCGGAAACTTCGCGGCAATTTCTTGGCCGGCCGAAACCTCAAGAACGACGGCGCCACCTTGTTCGGTGATCACAGTGTGATCTTCGTAGAAATAGCACGAGTCTTGTGTGATCGGGTCAAGTTTGCGACCAAGCGATGACCACGACTTTCCGAATGGAGAGTGTGCGTGTGCAGCCGAAATTACATCGGGGCGAGCCTGGTGAATTGCTGCATGGATGCAAAACGCTGCGCGATTAACAGGCTGCGAACCATAGACGACCTCGCCATCGTGGTTCACAAGAATTAAATCGCTGACGCGCATGTGCCTAAAACTTTTTGCAAAGGGGTTGACCCAAAAGTGATCTGTGAACTCAGGGTCGCGCACAGTGATGTGGCCCGCAACGCCTTCACCAAAGCCAAGTCGACCAAAAATTCGCATTGCGCCGGCGAGTTTTTCTTTGCGGTGTTGGCGCTCTTGTTCAACAGTTGCAAACTTTGGCGGCGCGAGTTGAGTGACTGTTTTTGGTGTTAACTCGACACCATCAATCGTTTTTTTGGTTGTCGTTTGATTTTCGATGATTGCCATAACTTCAGGTTACGACAAGGCGAGCAATGCGGCGTTGACGAGCTGTTCGGGAAGCAAGTCAAAAGTGCCGTAAAGTTCGGCAATTGAGCCACTTTGGCCGAATTCGTCAACACCGACTGGCACTGTTCGTGCACCAAAAACCGACCCCAGCCAAGCCAAAGAGTGACTTGCCGAGTCTTGAACTGTGAGAATTGGCAGGCGACGCTCTGACTCGTTGAGCAGCACGCCGAGGTGACCGACATCGCGCGTCGTGACACCGTTGCGAGTCGCTGTTTGTTGCGCAGTTCGCCATCCACGATAAATGCGGTCTGGCGAACAGATATCTAGAACTAGTGCGTTGATGCCTTCGCTTTGGAGAAGTTTTGCTGCGGCGACAGCTTCGGGTACGACACTGCCGGTTGCGGCGATAACCAAGTCGGCGATCAGATTTCCATTCGGTTCGCGCAATCGATATCCACCTGCCAAAACGTCGGCTCGTAACGCATCGGCACCGCGAACAGTCATGAGATCTTCGAACGGTGTCTGATCTATTGGGCGAGTTGAAAGCCTCAAATACATGCTGTCGCCGTCGGGCTGACTGAGACGGTCGAGGCCGTTGCAAATCAACCAGTCGAGTGCTCGAGCAAAACACGGCTCTGCATATGTCATATTTGGTAACTCAAGACCAAGTGAAGTTGTGACTGTGCTTTGGTGTGCGCCACCTTCGGGCGCAAGTGTGACACCAGATGGTGTACCGACCAAAATAAATTTTGCGCCGTTGTATAGCGCGTAGATGAGTGCATCAAGACCGCGACAGACGAACGGATCATAAACCGTGCCAATTGGTAGCAAGTGTTCACCGTGAAGTTCGTGGCCGAGCCCGAATGCGTGCAGCGCCAAGAACAAGTTCATCTCGCTAAGTCCAAGTTCAACGTGTCGGCCTTGAGGGCCTTCGTTCCAGCGCAATAATCTGTCGTCACCCAAATAATTTGGCTGCTCATCAGAACTAAATACGCCGAACTTATTTATCCAACCGCCGAGATTGGTGCTGACACTTACATCAGGCGACATCGTGACCATGCGTTCAGCGACTTCGGGAATTGTGCCGAGACCCGTAAGTAGACGACCAAAAACTTCTTGCGTTGAAATCGGCTTTTTGCCGATCGCCAGACTGACTTCGTGTGGCAGTTTGAGCACTGGTCGGTCAGGCAACTCTTTGTTGTTGATGTCGCCACCGACGGCACGACAGACTCGGTCTTCTTCACTGTCACGATCGAATTGATCCCACTCTGTGTCGAGCGTGAGACCATTGCGATTGCGAAGATCGTTGATCTGCGATTCTGAAAGCAGTGCGGCATGATTTAGTGGGTCGCCGGCAATTGGCAAACCCCAGCCTTTGACGGTGTAGGCGAAAACGACACTTGGTTTGTCTGTGACGAGGTCGCATTCACGATATGCATCGAGCAGCATTTCAATGTCGTGGCCGCCAAGGTTCTGCACCAATGGTGCTAAGTCGTCGTCGGTCACGTCGTTAATAAATGCGACAACTTCAGTCGGTGCACCCTCCAAAAATTTCTCGCGTAGCGCCGAGCCTTGAAGTGCAAACAAACTTTGGTATCGCTCATTGGACATGTCGTCGATATAAGTGCGCAGTGACTCGCCGCCTGGTTGCGCGAACGCTGCTTGCAACTTATGGCCGTATTTAGCCTCGATCACATGCCAGCCAGCGTCAGCAAAAAAGCCTGCAAGTTTTTTGATCTTCATGCCAGGCACGACGCGATCGAGGCTTTGCCGATTCGCGTCGACGATCCACATCACATTGCCAAGACCCTGAAGTGATGGGTCGGCGATTGCTTCCCAAACGTTTCCTTCGTCAAGTTCGGCGTCGCCAACCAAGGCAATGAAGCGCGCAGCGGGTCGCGGTGCGAAGTGCGAGTCGACATAGCGGCGAACCATCGAAGCAAATAGTGGGGCAACGGCACCAAGACCAACTGAACCAGTTGAGAAGTCGGCGACATCAGGATCTTTTGTTCGACTTGGATAACTCTGTAGACCACCAAGTGTGCGAAGTCGTTTCAGATATGACTTGTCAAGTTCGCCGGTGAGATATTTGATTGCATGGAAAATCGGCGAAGCATGTGGCTTGACGGCAACTTTGTCGTCACCATTCAAGTGACCAAACCAAAGTGATGTCATGATGCTGACAACCGAAGCGCTACTCGCCATATGGCCGCCAACTTTTACGTTGAACTCTGCGTCTCTGCCGCCAGGAGCAGGTGGCACCTCGCGTTCACGATTTGCGTAGTCGACCATTCGCACTGCGAGCCACAAAACTCGTTGTTGAATTCGTTCAAGAACATCAATGTCGGCGAGGTTTTCTTGTCCGACTGCTTTCTTGCCCATCAGTCAATTATGGCTTATCGTGAGTGGTCTTGACTATGCCGCGCGAATTGAAGCCTGCCGAGATGGCTGCCCCGGCGGCCGCCTATGCGCACGGCGTGCATGTGCCTGCTGGTTATGAGTGTGTTGTCACTTCAGGTGTCGTACCGACGCGACGCGACGGCAGCGTGCCAGCAAACATTGGTGAGCAGGCGGGCGTTGTTTGGCAAAATATTTTGGCGATTCTTGCTGAAGGCAAAATGATTACGCGAGACATCATCTCGGTCACAACTTATGTCGTATATACGTCAGACGCAGGTGAGATGGCAACGCGATTGAAACTTGTTATGGGTGCGCGAGACGCCGCCTTAAATGGCCACTTGGCGGCAAGCACGCTTGTAACTGTGCCGGCGCTTGCTCGACCTGAGTGGTTGATGGAGATCTCTGTGCTCGCGGCGAGGCAACCGAACTCGTAGCCTTGAGGTTGCATTTATGACTGAAAAACAAACTGATTCGGGCATCTCGGTTAAGCCGTTATATACAGCTGATTCGCTGGGTGACTTTGACGAAGCTACAGAACTTGGTCTGCCGGGTGAAGCGCCGTTTACACGGGGTATTTACAAGACGATGCATCGCGATCGTTTATGGACTATGCGTCAATATGCGGGCTTCGGCACGGCAGCCGACACGAATGAACGCTTTAAATTCTTGTTGAACGCAGGCCAAACAGGTTTGTCGTGTGCGTTCGACTTACCAACGCAGATGGGTTATGACAGTGATCATCCACGTGCGGCAGGTGAAGTCGGCAAAGTTGGCGTAGCGATCGACTCGATCGAAGACATGCGTGTTTTGTTGGCTGATTTGCCACTTGACAAAGTGACAACGTCAATGACAATAAATTCAACGGCCGCAATTTTATTGCTGCTTTATGAATTGGTCGCCGAAGAGCGAGGTGTGGCGTCGACCGAAATTTCTGGAACGATTCAAAACGACTTGTTGAAAGAATATATTGCACGCGGAACTTACATTTATCCGCCACGACCGTCGATGCGAATAATCACCGATATTTTCGCTTATTGCGCCAAGCACGTGCCGAAGTGGAACACGATCTCAATTTCTGGCTACCACATTCGCGAAGCAGGCTCGACGGCTGTGCAAGAACTTGCATTCACCTTGTCGAACGCAATTGAATATGTGCAAGCAGCAGTTGACTCGGGTCTTGATGTTGACGAATTTGCACCACGTTTAAGCTTTTTCTGGAATGGGCACAATAATTTCTTCGAAGAAGTCGCCAAGTTTCGAGCAAGTCGCCGAATGTGGCATGAGATCATGTCAAAGCGATTTGGCGCCAAGAATCCAGCGAGTTTGTTGATGCGGTTTCACACCCAAACGGGTGGCTCCACGCTTACGGCTCAACAGCCTCAGAACAACATCGTGCGAGTCGCGGTGCAAAGTATGGCAGCAGTCTTGGGTGGCACGCAGAGTTTGCATACGAATGGCTTTGATGAGGCGCTCAGTTTGCCAACCGAAGAAGCGGCGCGAATCGCTCTGCGAACCCAGCAGATAATTGGCTACGAGAGTGGCGTTACAGACACACCTGATCCGTTGGCTGGTTCGTATTATGTCGAGTCGTTGACTAACGAAGTTGAGCGTCTGGCGTGGCAATACATCGAGCGCATCGAGCAAATGGGTGGCGCGGTGCAGGCGATTGAGTCAGGGTTTCAAGTTGGAGAAATTGAAGAATCGGCGTATGCGTATACGAAGTCGATCGATGATGGTTCGCGGGTTTTGGTTGGTGTCAATAAGTTTGCTGCCGAAGATGAACAAAAATTTGTGCCAAAAAAAGTTGACCCAGAATTAGAGCGAAGCCAGATTGCTCGCGTCGCAAAATTGCGCTCTTCGCGAAATCAGGCCGCTGTGAGCAAAGCACTTGACGCGTTGAAGAGCGCGGCGCTCAAGAGTGACAACTTGCTCTATCCGATGAAAGATGCGCTGCGGGCTAACGCAACTCTTGGTGAAGTTAGCGATGTCTTGCGCGAGGTATTTGGCGTTTACCAGCCAAGTTAAAGCGTGGGTTCAATTCGAAATAAACTTAATAGTTGCTGGCGGTCGTTCGACGACCGGTGCCTGCCGTTGAGGATGACCGAGATAAATCATCGCTGTGACGTGCGTGCCGAGTTTGAAGTTGCAAAAGTTGGCCACATCGTCGTTGACGCCTTTCGGGCAACTCGACCAGAAACTTGCCAAACCCATTGCTGTTGCGCCAAGCAAAATGTTTTGAATACCTGCTGACACTGCATCGCGGTTTTCTTCGGTTCGTAATTGGGTGTCGCCTTGATCTGTGCCAACAATCAAAATCACGGGTGCACGCTGAAATTTTGTGCGGGCTTTGGCAACCTTTTCAGGCTTGTCGCCTTCGCGTGCCATTGCATCTGCGACGCAGTTGCTCAATCGTTCGCGCGCCTCGCCGGTCACGGCGGCAAACATCCACGGAAATGTGAGTTTGTGGTTTGGCGCCCACATTGCCAACTCACATAGTTTTTCGATGACACCATCGTCGAGCGCACGGTCTTTGTCGACCATCATGTCTGTGCGTCGCGCCCGCACCAGTTCTCTCAACTCTTCAAAGTTCATTGTGAGTAGTTTTAGTTTTTGTGGTGGGCT
>Ga0214923_10002039_pt1 | contig 27640 bp, 50 predicted proteins | sample LL1510_MetaG_FD_177993 | JGI IMG/M metagenome (GOLD analysis project Ga0214923, IMG submission 177993) | Freshwater microbial communities from Lake Lanier, Atlanta, Georgia, United States - LL-1510 | ecosystem: Environmental > Aquatic > Freshwater > Lake | place: USA: Georgia | collected...
TCTGAAATTCCAAGCGTCTTGTAAGCTTGTGATATTAACGCGGCTATAACCAGTAATTGCTGAACCAACTCCGCTTGGAATTTCAGAAATTGAACTACCAGTACTAATATCTGTAGCGGGATTAGATAATAGAGCTAAAGCTACAGAACTTGGCATAGTAAAAGGCTGATTGGCAAATACATGATGTAGCAATCCAGATTCAAGATAATCAGACAAAGCAGACATATAGATTCTCCTTATAATTTATTTTCCATATCTATCCTATAATACACAAAAAGCCACTCCCACGAATATGAGAGTGGCCTTACTGTGTGTGACTAAAACGATATTAGAATGAGCCTAGAATAATTCTACGGTTATCTAACACGCCAAAGCCAAGTTCCGCAAAGCCATAGTAACCGGCTCTTTGCTGTCTGTGAAGAGTAGGATCTTCGAATACCTGTAACTGTTCCTTAACAGGCATTACAAAACTGTCCTTTGTTGACTGATCAAGACCAACGACTAATTCTAAATCATTAGCCTGAACATTGCCACCAAGCTGTGAGGTAAAGAATGTCTGATATTCCTGACCTTCACCTAGTTCGTCAAGATCATGTAGATTTACACCATAAATTCTTGTGATAGGAGCGCCATCGCCAGAAGCGTTGTAAATCTCACGACGAGTTACTTCGTCTATCTGATCAAGACCCCAATTACGAACATCCTCTAAAGCTTCTGGAGAAACGTATAGATCAGTTAGGCGACCGCGACCAACTGAAGCACTATTGCCACCAGAATTACGACGAACAACTGTCTGTAGAAGAGATACTAATCTCTTACTAAAAAGACCAGAAGTTGCATCAGCATCAAAAACTAGAATGTTACGATCAACGCCAGCAGCTAGAAGAGTATGCCAGCCATCGTCATTCATCTTCTTTGTAAAACCAGCCTCCATGACTTGCATGGCGCGTGATACAACATCCCAACGAGCATCGCGGGCATAACGAAGAAGATAATCAATTGAAGAAGTGATACTATATGTTGGAATCATCACATAGTCACTCTCAACTGAACGTTCTGGAATTCTACCATGTCCTGGATTAGTATAGGCGACATGATCACCCTCTAAGCCTGGAGCCACAAGGTCTAATGGGAACTCAGTATTGGCACCGGGTTCTACATCAATGGCTTCAAAGATATTTCCAAGAATATTACCCACAAGAATGCCCTTGCGTAAGGGCAACTCAAGAGCCTTGGCAAACTCTCTTTGAGCGGCTTGAGCCACATTGATATCCGAATCCCCTGACTTTCGTAGGAGATTGATGAACTCATCACTTGGTCTATTATTGGTTGGCATAAAAATTTCTCCTTTAATGTTTAATTTGGTCAGGGAAGGTTTACTTCGACTTTTGCATAACCGTCTTCATCCTTACTGGTTAAGAAGGCTCCGACCTTATTGCCACTTGCAACTGTGCTGAAATTACCAGCAGTTACAGTGCAGCGATAAGCTAAAGCGCCAGCAGATGGTGATCCGGTTACGTTATTGGTGACTACATATCCTTTACGTAGGACTGTTACCTTGCCACCCTTTTGTACTTCATCCTTATAAAGATTAAGGTGGGTTCTGGTTAGGTCTTTATTGACCACATCGTTAAGAAGAACACCAACCGGCACACCAGTTGTTGAATACTTAACAAGATTAACACCTTGATCCATCGAAGCGCCTGAACCAGCTGTTGTATCGTGGCAAACTACTCCACCGCGCGTAGCAGTTCCATCGTTATAAAAAAAGCTGATATCAGTTTGAAGTTCATATCTATCTGATTTTAGAGCCATAGTTATTTCTCCTTATATTATTTAACACGTAGTACATTTGTCTCAAGCCACTCTGCAATACTTGCCCTTGTGGCTTCTAATTGATCTACTTCATCAGAAGCGTTAATTAAAGTGGCTTCAGTTGAATCTACGTCTTTGAAAAGTTCTTCAGTAACTTCATCAGCCTTTGATTCTTCTTCAGCATACTTCTTATCCTTCTTTTCCTCAGTTTTTTCTGAATCTTTCTTACTATCTTCTTGCTTAAGAGCTTTTTCTTTCTTAAGTGTGACCTTTTTCATAGCCGCCACAATAAGATCAAAACTTGAATCGTCTAGTTCTTCATAAGAGGCTAAAGATTCTTCTGTTTCTTCTTCTGAGAAACCTAAATCTAAAAGACTAGCTTTACGAGACATTCTACTCTTTTCTTTCTTCATCTTCTTTAGCTCTTCTTCTTGTTTCTTCATTTCTTCTTCAGATTTTGCTAAAGCTTCTTCTAGAGATGTAATCTTTACGTCTCTTTCTGAAAGCGACTTATTAAGATTCTCAATTGAGTCAGCTTTTGTTGTTAATTCAGCTTGTAGCTTTGAAACAACGTCTTCGTGTTCTTTCGAATTAAAAGCTTCAACTGAAGCGCGAAGTGTAGCATTTTCATCTTTTAAAGATGCTAACTCTGTGCGAAGATCAGTCAATTGCTGTTCTAGTGCTGTGTTTTCTGTCATAATATCTCCTTCACTGTTATTGAACTTAAAAGTTATTATTTTATCTGAGCTAGCACGACTAGCATCTAAGATGACACTTCTTGGATTTGCTGGCTTAGATACTAATCCTTTACCAGAGAAAGAAATGTCTTTTAAATATCTACCTATCTTACGTCCTTCATACTCGCCGGTTCCACCGTAAGCTCTTAAATGCTTTGTTAAAAACGCCGATGCCTCACTTCTTGGTAGTAATTCAGTAGATCCACTTTCATCCATTACAGCGTAATCAAATCCAGAAAAAAGACATTCCATCGACACAAACCATTTGCCATCTTCAATTTCGGCAATTAGTTGTTTCATCCTATCTCTGTTTTCTTGATTAGTCCAACTGTTGTATAATACTGCTTCTGTCACAATGTCGAAATCAGAAGTGTAAGTATCTACATCAGCTATAATCTTACCGTCACGATCTACTACATAGCTACCAGTTATATGTCCAATGATATCATTTTCATTGTGCATAAAATTAAATTGTTTGTCTTCTGGAGTCTTACGAGCAGCCCAAGTTGTAGCTGCGTCAAAGACATCATCATTTTTATTCCACCCAGTAGAAACCAAAATAGATTTAATATAATACAAATCTATTTGTTTAGGATTAGCACTATTTGCTATAACCTTGCTTATACATGGATAATCGAAGTTGTGTTCTAATGAAAGTATAGCGGGTGAACAATAGGCTATTGAGACTTGTTTATCTACAAGTTCTCCTAAACCATCTTGTATTTCTTTCTTATATACATTCATATTTACCTCTTATGAAGATAATACACAAAAAATAACTAAATTTGCATTCTATACTCTATATATTTACCAATGACACTATTTTTATAATCTTCTAAAGTCATTTTGTCTAGTGATATACCACTTGTTTTTAGTGATTTTTTGAAATCTTTAGGTGTCTTAGAATTAGATTTAAGTAAAGAAACTATATCTTCGTTAGATACACTAGAAAGTGGAATAATATTAGTAAATATATCTAATTTTATACTCTCTAATTTTTTAACTTCATTCTTAGTTAATTGTCTAAGATTGGATTTATTTATACCGCGTAAAAAGGGTTCAACAATTAATGAAGCTATTGAACTCATCGCTGACTCAGACCATACTAACAACTCTGCGACTCCAGGTTTTGACTTTGGCTTATCAACCCTTTTCTTTCTAACATTAGTATCTTGCTTAAGCGGAGGTCGCCCATTAGGATTAATAACTTTTGGCTGATTTTGTTTAGCGACTTTAGCCTGTTTATCAATTTTTTCTAATTCTAATTTTTGATTAGCATTATGGAAAGGGCTTGCTTTAGGTGGCCCAACAGTATCTCTTTTTTCTAATTCTCGTTTAATTCTTATTCGTTCAATGTCAGGTATTTCTTTAAATCTTTCTATCAAAGTTTCATGACTAATTATATCTCTATCAGCTAACTGTATCAATAAGTTTTTCTCGGCAGCTTCATCAGAAAGTGTCATCTGATCAAATTGTATATGAGCCTTATATCTAAAACCCATAGCTTTTCTTACAATTTCAATTTCTTTCTCCCAAAACGAAGCTAGTTGGTCACGACCATACTGCAATCTTTCTACTAGAGTTTTTAGTGAAATAAAGTTATTAGTAAATCCACCTCCATTAGTAGCCATACCAGTTAATGTTGGTGGAACACCTAGCCCAGCATAAATACTATTTAATACAGATGTATACTTTTCAGATCCTAAAAACTTATAAACTTCACTACTAGATTCTTTAAAAGATAATTCTGGACCCCAAACCAACTCCATAGTTCCTCCACCAACATTACTAGCCAATATATCTCTTAATTTATTTATTGCTGATTTATTAGGTAGTATTTTATATTCTAAGTTGCCAAGAGTCCATAATCTAATATTAGAAATTGCCCCATCTAAAGCTGAAAGGTCTGCCAATCTCATTTTTTCTAACATGATAATATCATCAAGTATAGCATAGATCATTGGATTAGCCCACTGTCTCCAATCATCTTTTTTGTAATAAAATACGCTTAATCTCTCTGGATCTAATGGTATTTCTCGCTCTCCATTAAGTAAGCTCTGTTTTATATTTTTAGGTAAACTATCAAGAACATGATTGGGTATATTTCCAGATTGAAATTTATCAAAAAAACTATCAGCTTTAATAGAAAAATTCTTTAAACCCATAAACAAAGATAGATTGCCATCTTTCATGCTAACAGTTAATGGGTTAAAAAAATTGTATCTCCAAGGAATAATATTTTTATCCATATTTGGAATTTCAACTTTAATATCATTAGCCATCGCCTTCATATAGTTATTTAACTGTGGAGTTACTTTAGCATAACTTCTATAAATTAAAACATTGCCACACTTATATAAGTTATTTAAAAATCTCTCTGATCTTTCTTTACCGTTGACACTTTTAAACCACTGCTGATAAAATTTTTCTACACTCTTATCACGATGAACAATTTGTATACCTTGACTACCAAAATCACCCATTAAATCAATTATGTTTCTAATGATTCCAACTTTGTCGTATGCTTCCATGCACATCTTAATAATTCGTCTTTGATCATTTGGTACAGATTCTTCTGGTCTAAATGCGTAATAATCATTACGAGTAAATCCAGGTTTAACAGATCTATTTGGCTCAATGTCAATAAAATTTCTGTAGTGACTACCAATAGATTTATTAATACTAGCGTAAGATTCTATACTTTCGCTAAATTTATTCATAGCATGTAATTTACTGTCATGATCACCGTCTTGCCATGTTATAATTTCATCAGTCATATTAATTCCTTATCAATTGAATTGTAATGTGATAGTATTTAATACACATCTTTCATAGTGTCTGTAAACCAACTTGGACCAGAATAATATTCTTCTTCCAACTGTTTTTTGCTATAATCTCCATTAGCAAATCCACCATAAAAATTGTATTCTGCTACAGTAGGCATTCTCTGCAATTGACGAGCAGCCATATTAGCCATCAATAAAGCTGAATATCTATCTTTTCTTATTTTATTCTTTTTGCCGGTTCCAACTAATACTTCTGGAGTATCCCATCTATCTCTACCATTAGAAGTTTGAGTCATTTGTATCATAGAAAGTTCATCTTTTAATTCCTCTATCTCCATAACACATTCTTCTAGAGTATCAAACATTCTATGTTTAGATATATCTTCTGATTCAGATACTGCTATACTAATAGCATCAAAATCTGGAAATAATAGTACTTTATCCTCAAAATCTTTTCTCATTCCATGATTAGCTTCTGCTAACCACTCATGCCTAGCAAATTGACACATTTCCAGTATATGCAATCCGCGTTGATCATCTGTATCTTTGGCTTTATCATCTTCTATAGTAGGCCATATTAATAATTCACCAGACTGCAACTTATCTTTATCATGTAAAGCTTCCATTACAGCAACTCCACCACCTTGAGCGTCTATAGATATATGAATGCACGGAAAAAGCTTCATTAAATCTCTAATTTTACGAGAACAATATGAATAAAAATCTGTTTCAGATACATATCCCTTTTTTACTTTTTCTTTATGTTCTGAGCGAGTAGTTGTCCAACAGTGTACAATTTTTCTATGATTATTATCTAGTTCTAAAATAACTATACTAAAATTGTCTACTTCAGAAGCTGGATCTACACCAAATATATATTTTTTATCCTTGTTTCCCATTAAAGCAGCATTAAAACATATAATATTATTGTTATTGTCTATGATGTTATTTCTTAACGAAGCAACGCAAGACTCAACTAAAGAACGTTTAAAAAATCCTTGGGAATCCCTTGTAAAACATGCACCATATTCCATTTGATAAATACCAGTGTGAACAGTTGCCTTAGATCTAGCAACTTGATCAGCGTCCATAAAACCTTTTGGCAATAATTCATACGGTATTCTTATTACAGAATATTGAGTCCAATCAAAATTTTCTGGCGGATCTTCACCAAATACTTCTCTCAGTCTATTTAAATCGCCTTTACTTTTAATAATAGATTTCCACTTTTTCCAGTATGTGGCAAAGTGATTAAAATCATAATAAGCAGTACCAGATAGTATAATTTGATTATCTTTTTTTATTTCCATTGGTTTTTCTAAGGTAACACCAAGCTCTAAAGCTTTCTTCTCAGCAGCAAGACGTTTAACATTTTCTACAGGATTAGCACTAACAGCAGCAAACCCAGCAACAACATTTTCAAAAATTTCTCTAGGAACAGAAGCAAACTCATCGCAAATGATATCATTAGCTCTTTGTCCTCTGATTTTTTGGCCGTCACCCAAAGGTAAACAAGTTATCGTGCTATCATTTAATTTCAATATACATCTATCTGTATCTCTTCTCGGACCACTATCTCCACTACAGATATCGCGCAACATAGGAGAGTTATTCCATAAAGTTTCCATATACTCAAATAAGACTTTAGACTGACGAAATGCTGCACCGACAATAACAATCTTTCTTTTTGGTAAAATTAAAGCTCTTAGAATTGAATAAAGTGATAATATAAAAGATTTACCAGCACCTCTAGTAGCAACTAACATTGGAAACTTACGTTCCCAAAGTTCTCTTAAAATTAAAGACTGAGATGGTAACAATTGAGTATTTAATACATGCCTAGATATAAATGGTAAATAGTCTGGCTGTGTCATTAACCACGCTAATCTAATGTTAAATTCTTTTTCATCAGACACAACAAATTGCATAGGATTAAAAAAATTAGACCCAGCTTGATCTAATCCAAGCCAAGCCTCTTCTATTAATTTAGTATCATTTACTCCCATGATTTAATCACTTTATCGGCAAATCCATAATCTACAGCGTCATTAGCATCTACATACCAATCACCATTTTTCATTTTTCTATATAAGAAATTTTTTACTTTAGTGATGTTCCAACCTTGTTCTTTAAAATATTTACCCTTTATACATCTTTCAGCATATATATTCATCATAATATCGCATAATTTTTTCTCATACTGTATCCAATTTTGTACATTTAGATAATGCCCACTTGCATCACTTGATCCAAAATGAGACATGAAATAAGAATTTGGTGTCATTAATCTTGTGTCGGCGGCTTGTAATATTATGCTACTCATAGATTCAGCTTGCCCATAAACTATCATACTAACATGAGATTTACACATTGTAATGGCATCAAATATAGCCATACCATCAGACCATTCTCCACCAATACTATGCATATGTATAACTATATCATTATTATTTTCTTGTTCTAATGCTCTTATATTTTTTAAAAAAGTGTTAGCCATTTTGTATTCTACGCCAGGATTTGCATTTTCATCAGATACATATGTATTATGTAAAAATATTTCTCTAGTTTTTGTATTACATCCATAATTATGTATATCAAATAATTTATCATGAGTTGTAGACATATTATTGTTTTCTCCCAATAGTGTACATTTCATTAATTCGCTTAAAAATGCTACTAACAGCAAGGAATGCTGACTTTTTATTTCCGCAGAATAAAATATTGACATTATTATAAAGTTGAAACTCCACAAGGCATTTTAACATATACTTACCGGTTATTTTTAATGATGATTGATTTTTTATTGGTATTCTAGTATCTTCAGGAAATTTTATAAGTTCTTCAAGTGAAAACTCTAAAACTATAAATTTATGAGGAAAACTTTGCATACGTTCTATTTCATCTAAGAATTGATATTTTTTTTGTCCTAAGTTTATAGCTAATTCTTCTACGCACCCTTTTCTTTCTATACAGACCTTATCCTCTAGACCCTGTATTGTATAATCTCCGGTATCTAATTTTTGTTCTATCATCCCAGCACAAGTATTAAATTTACTAAAATAGTATCCTTCTTGCTCTCTAGTATCCTTTATTACTGTGAAGGGTGGTGCTGTATTATAATTTGCCATCTACTATCTCTCTAAATAATTTTTCGTATTGTTTTTCTTTATTTTTTATTGAAGTGTGGCAATGTCTACATAAAGTAATACCGTTATCAGTTGAATATCTTAAAGAAGCGGCATTAGCCCATGTCTTTATGTGATGGACTTGTAGTTGAGATTTAGAGGTACATCCAGGCATTTGGCACTTTTTCTTATCTCTTTTTAATACGTCTTTTCTAAATCTATCATAGACTTCTTGAGATATTTTTCTTTCATTCATAGATGTTCTATTTTATCTATTCTGGTTAATCTTTTAATTTTTCTACATAAAATACGCGCTTCAATTGAATTATCTTTACGGATAATATATTTTAATAATCTATTTATAACTATATAACAAGCTTCATCATAATCATTGGCTTCTATGAAAACTAAGGAAAATGGTAAAGTGTATCCTATTAAATTTATAGAATACTTTATAAGTTCCTTATACGTATCAGATAAGTCTATAGTCACCCTAAAGTTTTGCATCTATCATCAGTTTTACCAATCCGCATAGGTTATATTTAGGACTCCAACCTAAAACGTTTTTTGCTTTTGAGCAATCACCACGTAGGTATGGAACCTCTGATGGTCTAACAAGTTGTGGATCAATATATATAGCATCTTTCCAATTTATAATACTATCTAAATTAGTATACTTAAAACAAAGATCTACAAATTCCCAAACAGTATGAGAATGACCGGTACATATAACATAATCATCTGGGTTATCACGCTGTAGCATCATCCACATAGCTTCTACATAATCACCAGCGTATCCCCAATCTCTATACGTATCTACATTACCAAGCTTTAACTTTGGAAAAATATTATCTCCAACAATGATATTGTAATTATTAAAAAAAATATTACTTGATGATTGATTAACGGAATTTAGCCACTTTTTGAAGTTAGTAGTCCATGTAACGATTTTTTGAGTAACAAAATTCTCACCCCTTCGCGGACCCTCATGATTAAATAGTATGCCACAGCTACCGTGAACATTATAAGCATCACGATATAATCTAACTAAGTAGTGTGCTGCACATTTAGATATAGCGTATGGGGAGTTCGGCATAAATTTAGTTTCCTCATTTTGATACTTATTTCCATCTTTATCTATGTTGTATGAACTTCCAAACATCTCACTGGATGAAGCTTGGTAAAATTTTGATTTGTTACCAGTATCTACAATAGCTTGAAGTATATTTAAGCAACCTTTTCCGGTTATATCCCATGTTAATGCTGGTTGACTAAATGAGGTTGCAACATGCGATTGTGCGGCTAGATTATAGATCTCATCTACATCTTCGTTATTCTTAAGAATATTTATTACACTACTTACATCTGTTATATCCCCCTCAATCAAATTGAAACTATTACAATCAGAAAGATGTTTTATTCTTTGTGTATTATCAACGCTACAACGACGAGTTACACCAATGACGCTATAATCTTTCTCTAGTAATAAGTCTGCTAGGTGACTTCCATCCTGTCCGGTTACTCCGAATATAATAGCTTTCTTCATAATTAGTCCTTAATAGTATCTGGTGTTAAAAATGGTTGATCTATTGTATTATCAGCAAAGGTGTGATAAGAAGACAATCTCTCCCTCTCTTTCTCCATAGAGAGGCGCATTTTCTCCATCTCAATGCCATACTGTTTCATTTTTTCAGGATTATCTATCAACATGGCTACCCAACTTGTAAAACTCTGCTTAGAGTCTTCTAATCTTTTAATTCTTTGTTCGCGCGTACCCTTCATCTCACGAAGTATGGAAGCTTTCTTTGTTTGCAATTCACGATAGTCCTTATTTAAAGCCTCCTGTGAAGCACGTAATGAGGCCACCTGTCTTTCTAAATTTAATATATAGTCCATATCTTGCTGATCTTTATCGCGCTCGCGTTCTGCCCCTATCATCTTATCATATGTATTAATCTGTAGAATATTATCTTTGTTGCTTCTGAGACACCTATTCATGAGTATTTCTAACTTTATAACATCTATTACTTGCAACTCTTCTGTTGGAAAAACATCGTCATTAAACTGAGAAATAATTCTGCCCCAGTGATATTTGAATAGCTCTAACTCTTCATCTGTAAACTGAGATGCTAATTCGCCCCAATAAGGTCTATCTTCTAATGAATAAGTGGCTTCTTCTTCTGGAGACAAATTATGTCTAAATTTACGTTTAATAAATTGATCTACAGACTCTACATCACGATCTAATTCTTTAGCTATGTCCTCTGCGGTCATAGTGTTAATTAAGCGTGATATTATCCTTTCTTCTTCTTTAGAAATTCTACCCTTCCGCATTAATATCACCTACAATTTGCTTTATAAGTTCTATGAGTTTTGTTTTTTGAGACTTTGTTATGTTTACGTTATTGATATATTTTAAATAATCAGAGCGATATTTTGCTGGAAGTTTTTCAGTAATAATATTCTCTAGATCTTTAAAATCAACTTGGTTTACATTTATTGGATTAGTGACACTTTCTTCATATGCAAGTTGCATGGGAGAAGATATCTTTCTTTTTTCATTATTATTACTAAATGAGTAATTATCGCGTACAAAATTTTTAAGCCTATTAGAAAGGTGGACTGCTAAGAAGTTTTCAAGGGGGCGATTGGAGTCATATCTTTCTAGGGCGTCTATACAAATAATAAAAGACTCTTGTTTTATATCATTAACTTCGTAGCCATAAAATGTATACTTGGGCGAAATGCGATCTATTACTTTGTTAATTTGTAATATAACTTCTTCTTCTGTCATATTGGGTGGAATTTTCATATTTTACGCCACCCTTTACCGCTGTAGTATTTTAAACAGTCATCGGCGTTATCGTATATAATAAGCCCCTTGGTTTTTGGCGCATCTTTACAAGAATCATAAGAAGTCGCCCTACATAAGTCATTAATATTTAGCGACCTTACTGTTGATCCAATTCTTCCTAATACGCAGTTATCTTCTAGTGTTACAGAGTCAACTAAACCAGACTCATTAGAATAAACAATACTATATGGAAATGCAAAGAGTTCGTTAAGTGATTGGGGCGGATCTATAGATAAAGATATAACTTCACTATCAACGCAAGACATATTAGTGGGTTTAGTATATACGCTAGCGTTTTTTATTTCACCGTCATAATAAAATGTAATTGGGCGCAGGCGTACTAAATATGTTTTATCTAATATTTTTTTAAACTTTCCTATTCCGCGCTCACCTATAGATATAGAATTGGGGGGCGTTAGCTTGACTAAAGAATAAATATAGTGGGACTCATAATCTATCAAATCGAGAGTTTGTGCTACATTGGGGTCTAGTTGTTTATTTGTTAATTCAAGTAAATTGCTAGAATTAATTACGTACTTCACTAGGCAATTGTTTAGTGGTAGCGTCATTTTTATCCTTATCTAATAATATAGAGTCAAGTGGACGATCTTCCTTAGTTAAATCTTCTAATATAGAGTCAATAATACTAGCACTGGCTTTACAATGTAATTGCGATTCGACTAATTTTGGTTTATTCATATTGTTTCTCCTTGATGTATTATACACAAACTAAGAGAGTTATGAACCAAATGGTGCGATTGGGGAGGATTGGGTAGTACATTACGTTAATATTTTTGAATTGTGAATGAACTACCCCAGCCCAAACCCGCATTATAATAGTAATATTACTATAAGATAAAACCCCCACCATGTTATAAATAGTAACATAGTTAGCGTAAGTCTATACTATCAAAGGACTTATGGCGATTATGACACGCCGAATTCGTCGTAAGTCCTTATGCGGCAAGAGTTTACGACATTTTTTCTCATTCCCATATTTTTTCTCATTTTTTTTCTTGACGCCGCCGATAATATATGTATAATCAAAGCATAAGAGTAAGAAAGAAAGAGAAAGAGAGAGAGAAAATGGGTATTCCTGCTTCCATGAGTGTCAACGATCTGCTTCGTAGCCTTCCGAAGATTCGCAAGCGTAGGATTTGGCATGTTATTATTGAAGGTAAGGTTGTTCAAGGTGTTAGTGCCAGTGATAATCGCAAGGCTACCGCTGAAGCGTATATCTCAAGCAAGTATCCCGGTCAAGTATTCACCTTGAAGTTTTCCCATTGGAAGATTTGACCCCCGATGGGGGGTTGACAAACAAAAAAACTTTGTTATAATAACAATAACACAAGGAATAATCATGAAAACTCGATTTCCAATCATTGAACAGGCTAAAATGCAGGCTCGTATGTGTTTTTTGGGTATTGCTATCCCGTGTTACAAAACTACAGTAGATGGTAATACTATTCGTAGTGAAAAGGTGTTGAAGTTCAATCGTAAATCGCTCAGAAAGATGAATAAATCTAAGACTGAGAAAGCAAACCCGCGATTTATTGGCGGTGATGACAACATGATTGTAAAGGTTGGTAAACCCGGTAGTCGTGAGCGTATTGAGGCGTTGAAAAGTCAGTATGAAGCATTTGCTAATAGTAATAACGAGTCTAGTCCATTTGCCGATAACTAATAGGAAATATAATGAGACTTTCTAAGAATCAGATTAGCGACCTTGAGTTTGACGCAGACCTTATGGGCTTTCGCGTTGTATACATTGAAAAGCCCCTTGATGAAAACCACTTTGTGTTATATTACAAAAAGCCACAGTTGAGTTATATTGGACATTACCGTAGACTGAACGATCTGCATATGGCTATGCAGAATCATTATAAACCATAACAAATGGAGACATGGATGTTATATACTATAGATTGGATTTCGCTGAGTGTTGGATTTATTGTTGGTATTATTAGTAGTTATTTTGTTTGTGATATTGTTTTTCCCGTAGGTGAAAAGGATGAATAATAATACTATTTACGCTATCTCTTTCGTTCTAGGTTGCATTGTTACATATCTTATTTCTTAGTAAGGAATATATAATGTATAACTTTGATGATATAAATGGTATTCTTGCAGAAATACGTGATGAACGTATGATTGAGCCTATTGATGATCCTAATATACAAACTAACTTTGAAGATTGGGCCGAAATATTAGGGATTCGTGATGAAATAGAATATGTTTGACGTAAAGCCTTGCTACTAAAGGACTTAGAGCGAGGCTGGCGTGGCGGATTCGTCGTAAGTCCTTATCCCACAACGGTTTATGGAAAATAGATTTTTTTTCATGTTTTTTACTTGACATTGCCGATATACAGTGTAGAATGAAAGCATCACAAGGGAGACAATCATGAAGGTTGCAAATGGTAATGACAAGTTGGGCAAGGGTTGTTTGGTTGTTTCGCGTCCGGTTGGTGACACTTGTCCTAGTTCATGTGCATTTCTAGGTGCAGGCTGTTATGCCGAGCAGACCGAGAAAATGTATCCTAATGTTCGCCCTGCTGGTATGCAGAATGTTATTACGGAAAAGGGCCGTATTCGTGCTATGATTCTGGATGCTATGCGTCAAGGTAAGAGTATTCGTTGGCATGAGCGTGGCGATTGGTTTCTCAATGGCGAACTTGACCTAGACTATTTGGCGAATGTAACGTGGGCTTGTGAGAGTATCCTATCGGAAGGTAAAGAGTTGCCCGATATGTGGTTTTATACTCATATCTACGATGATAGGCTTGTGAGTCTGGAAAAGTATATGAATGTATACGCCAGTATTCATAATGATACCGACATGGGTGAGGCTATGTCGCAGGGCTTCAAAAAGTTTGCATGGTGCGACAGCGACCAGAAAATCGCCCCCAAGCGTCCCAAGCGTAAAGCCGCCGCCGATGCTTGGAGAAAGTCTCTCCCCAAGTTGGTCGTGTTGAATGGTACTAAGTTTATTACATGCCCTGAGATTCGCCGTGGTCGTGGTGTTGTAACTTGCACCCCCACAAAGGGTAGTGTTACTTGTGATCTTTGCGTCAAGGGGTTAGCCAACGTACTTTTTCCTTCACACTAAGCGTAAAGCCTTGCCACTAAAGAACTTAGGGCGAGGTCGCCCCGCCGATTTTGTCGTAAGTCCTTATATGGCAACACTTTAGGTCAAAACAAATATTTTTCAGATTTTTTGCTTGACAACTCAAGATCGCTCTGTATAATGCCGATATAGAAAGTAAGGAGAAATCAAAATGGAAACGACTCTTTATCTTAGCGATTGCTGTGGCGAATACCTTGCCGATGAGCATGTAGAATATGAAGTTTGTCCGCGGTGCAAGGAACATTGCGAGATTGTAACGGAAAAGTATGTAGAGGCGGTTGACGAAGATGGTGTTGTGTGGTATATTCATTGAAAAGGAGAAAGCGATGAGTCACCCCGATCCCCTGTTCGATCCCGATAACGCTTATGAGGATGATATGAACTACGACGATTACAACGATTTCAATGAGATGGTAGAAGACGGTGCTGATGATTTCTGGTATGGAGATGTTGACGCCGAAGAACTGGAGGATAGTTGGGATGATTCGTATGATGATTCTATGGATGGCGATATGGAAAGTGGACTCGCTTCAGCTGGATGGGGAACTGACGAAGACTACGGCTATTACGGAGATGACGAATAATGCTACATAGATTTTACGACATCAAGTTTGAAAATGAGCAGTTTGAAGAAATGGCATTGGATAAAGAATATGTATTAGATGTGCCTGAACATGACATGTCCACACCTATGGATAGGTTGGAGCATTTAGGTAATATGTTCGACATCATTACAGCTGCAAGTGGGGTGAACGTATGTTCATTTAGCAGTGATCATCAGTTGACTTGACGTAAAGCCTTGTCCCTAAAGCACTTAGGGCGAGGCGGGCGGGCTGAATGTGCTATAAGTCTTTGCCTATCAACAACTTAGGACAAATAATTTTTTTGCTTGACATTGAAGTTTCATAGTGTAGAATGACGATATGAAGAATAAGGAGAAAGAAATGACGAACAGCCTAGACAAAATTCTTGCCGCTATGCGAACTGGTAAGTATGGAAGCGTGGTAGATACTAAGGGAAAAGTCCATGTGGGTATCATCAACGGGTTGATCCGCGAAGATGGTAGTGGTAATAATTGGTTGGTTGATATTACATACCAAACCAAAAATGAACGAATTTTTATTCACGCTAAATAAGGATTAGATAATGTATAACGGTTGCATAAATTATCAGACATGGAATGTAAAGTTGTGGATTGCTAATGATGAACATTTATATAACTTTGCTAGGGGTTGTTCTGACTATGCTGAATTTGTTGAGAGTATGCGTGAACTGGGCAGTCTAGAGACTATGGATAATGTGGCGTGGAATGATAGCGGAATTGACCTCGATGAATTGAAAGAATTTTGGGACGAAAATTTTGTTCAAGTTGAGGCTTGACAATTGCCGATCTATACTGTAGAATAATTGAAAAGGTTTTTCTCACTAAGGAGTTGATATGAACGATTTGGTTGTCATTGCTGGTGTTTGTTGTGCTATTGCTTGCTTTGTGTTGTTTATTGGATATTACATCCTGAATGGTATTCATGGTTCTCTGGCATCCTCTAATGTTGGGGAAGTGTATAACTTTGAGTATCAACAGCCTCTCACTGGAGAGTATAAGAGATTTCTTGCAAAGGTTATCGCTCCTGTTGTAAAGTTGACGGACGATGATATCAAACGTCTTGATCGTAAAAGTTCATATCGTAGATACGATCCTAACTTTGTTCGCAGTAAGAATCTTGTAACGTGTCAAATGATGGATGGTACGATTAGAAACTTCTACGCCGAAAGAACTAGGAATGTGCGTAGGTTGCCTGTGACGAATAAGTTGCTCTACAAAGTTGCATCATTCATGATCTAAAGCCGTTTCGTCCTAAGTTGTTGCAACTACAGCACTTAGGGCGAATTGGGCGGGCAGAATTTAACGTAAGTCTTTTCATATCAAGTATTTAGGATAAATTCAAGTTCTGTATTGACAGATGCCGATACATAGTGTAAGATGGTATGCACAAAGGAGTTATGTATATGTCAAAAGAGGAAGATTGGGTACAATCGGAAGATGAGACAGAATGGCAACTCTTGGTAGAGTGGGAGGAATGGGTAAGATCGAACCCCACACCCCCAACACAGGGGGAAGGGCAGTCTTGCCCAAACTAGAAACATCATTGATTTTTCGGCATAGCCAGCGAGTTAGTGCGTTTTTCTAAAGTTCTACTTGACAGATGGACGATAATAAGGTATACTGAGCGTATGAACATATTTGTATTAGATAATGATCCACGATTAGCCGCAGAGTATATGTGTGATAAGCATATACCCAAGATGATCGTAGAGACATTCCAGATGATGGGTAGTGCGTTGCGTAGGCATGGTGCTACAGATAGTCAAATGCCACTAACGCAGGCCGGAAAGCCACTTGTTGGTGGATATAAGCATCACCCATGTACCATATGGGCGGGAGATAGTATATGTAACTTTGTGTGGTTGGGGCTACATGGTATATCGCTATGTGATGAATATATGTTGCGTTATCGTAAAGTCCACAGTTGTGATATAAAGATTAGAAATATGTGTGAACTAATGGATATGTTACCCAATATCCCACAAACCCCATATGCACTAGCAATGCCAGATGAATACAAATCATCAGATGCTATTGACTCTTACCGTCGATACTATACAATGGACAAAGCACGTTTTGCTAAATGGGAAAAGGGACGCGAGGCTCCAAATTGGTGGAATAAGGAGAAATCTAATGGATAATATCTTCGATAAATATACTGCTGCACAATTGCGTGAAATATATACTAATACCCCCCAAGAGAAATGGCCCGAAGATTTTCTACACTGGATTCATGATGAAATGGCATGTGAATTGCTAGATAACTGGTTGGAGCAGGCCGAAATGGATGAATACATGGAAAAGGCTAGGGAAATTATTGAAGATCTTACATATGGTTATGAAGATGAAGATGGAAATGAGATGCTTGACTTTCTACCATAGTGCGATATACTAAGGATCGGAGGCTGACGCTTGAATACGGGCCGCTGGCAGAATGATATCAAAGAAGCCACGGTTAAATGTAAGGCCGAGTATGGCATAACCCGTATATTATGGGGGTATAACTTAGCGGCTAAAGTAGCGGTCTTTTAAACCGTATATCGTAGGTTCGAGTCCTACTGCCCCTATTATTTCTCTATCACTAACAATATGGAAAATATTATGATACAACTATACGTTTTAGTATGTTTGTGGATGATTCTTTATAGCCTTAGTGGAGGAAATAATGAGCGATAACTTCATTTATAATGAGTATGTGACAGGCGAACGTGACTATTATGCAGATCAAGAAGAAAAACTTGATAATGAGTGGATTTACTATAGGTTGTATGACGAAAGTAATATTGATGTGATTGAGGTAAACACTAATACTAAGGACGCATAGTATGTATAATGCACAATTTGCTGATGCCGGTAGTCGCTCCACCTTTTTTATTATTGACGAGGCTAGAGGATTCAAAGAGTTTGAAAGTAAAAGTCAAGCAGAATATGCCCATAAAGTTCAAAGTAAACTAGCACAGTATAATCTTGCACCAAAAGTTTATAGCGAGGTTGGTCGAATCCGCATTGGCAAAGAAAAAGAATTGACACAATGGGGATTCATGACAGAAATCGCACAGATGCTTGGGTGCGGTGGTAATGATTGTGATTGTGGTGAGTGTGATGATGTTTATGAAGAAAAGTATCCAGCGATTATGCGTTTACATAAAAAGTTAGAAAAGATTGGAGCATATTTTGGCGACGATCATATTGGTAATATTGGATATGTTCGCCGTCGTGGCCGTAATGTTTTAGTATGTATTGACACGGGCGAAGAATCTGTGCGTGATGAAGAATTTTACGTTGACTATGATGATGACGATGAATACGCTGGATGTAGTTGTACGCACTGTCGAAACATTAGAGGATCATACTAATGCCCAAGTATTATATTCGATGTGGTTCATTAGAACTTATTTATAGTACTAACAAGTCCCCAATGGACGCTGCCATTGCTACTCTATGGGAGACTAACGAACATGACGTATTAGATGAATATTTCTATATAGACGAACGTGGAATGAAAAACCATCTATCTGCACTTCCAGACACTACGGTTATAAAAAGTGAAATCATACTGAAGAAGGCTGGATGGGAAATAGGTTGACGTAAACCCTTATCGCCAAAAGACTTAGGGTGATCGGGGCGGGCCGCACTCGTCGTAAGTCCTTGTGTCATATAGACTTAGAGCCAAAACAATATTTCTAAAGTTTTTTTCTTGACAAGCCGATAATAGATAGTAGAATGATTGAAGAACAAGCAAACGCTTGTTGGTTATGTCGGGCCGAGTAGCCGGTAAAAGCGGTAGTTGATGTCCTAGGAAACGTCTTCTACAATCGGTCCTAACAATACAAACTTTCGTGGGTCCATGCTCAGGGACTAGATTAGGATAAGCCATTACGAACAGACAATAAGGCTATGCCGATTGTTGACAGCGGGCTTATACGCTGTATAGTAATGCTAATCTATGGGGGATGGCGTCCTCACCACGACCAAACAGGGGTCGGATAGAAACCATGTCCTAGGTAGCATGGTTAAATAGTGCGTTATACCGGACACTATTTGTAAAACTATCGGTGGAATCAGTTTAATAGGCTAAACAGTCGTTTTTAAGCGAAAGATTGATGGTTCAAATCCATCATTCCACTAAGTCGATCCATTAACAGCCGGTATGCAATACAATAAGGTGATTTATGAATAAGACTTTTACTAAAAATGATATTATAAAGATTCTTAACTCTATCCAACTAAGAGATATTGATAGTGGTAGTGATTTTCAACTTGGACATATGGTAGTTAAAAGCGATAGTGGCGATATGATCTATGTTGATGATATTGCCACCGCCTTTGATCTTGACTTTAGTTGGAATGACGGTAAAATGACTTTTGTGGACAAATACCAGTAACCGTTCCCAAGAGCCAGACCAAATAGGGTTATAAGCGCAATACCACCTTATTTGCAGGGAGGATTTCCGTGGACGGTTTCCATCAGTTTTTACCTTGCTCCAAGGGTTCAAAATATTGGAGTATTGATGGATTATAGAATCGGGGCGTAAAAGATTCGCTGGTTTTTTCTTATTGACTTGCCGATAAAGAATGGTATAATGGTGGAAAAGGAAGGAATTATGAGAATCTTTCGTAAAATCATTTTGTTTTTCCCATCTTTGACCATGTTCTTTCTGGCATACTTTACGTTTATTTGTGATAATGAGGCTACACACTTTAGTTTTAGGTGGAAATAATGACCGTTAACGAACTTATTGAGCAGTTGAAGAACTATCCGGGGGATATGAGGGTATTGACTCTTGGGTATGAGGGTGGGTATAATGATACTCAACTCACAACTGACGAGGTTGTATTTAACTTCTCGGAGAATGATGCTTGGTATTATGGGCCTCATGAGACTGTGAGGTTTACCGATAGTGATACCAGCACAAAGTGTTTGATTATTACGAGGGGAAAATGAAAACTGAAACTCTTGAACTGACCAAGGTTGAACTTGATTATTTACTAAGCATTGTTCATGAACATATTGACTCTGGTGTTTCATGGGGCAATCATGCTCAGTTTGTAAAGATGCAAAATAGAGTTTTGGAAAAGATTGAGGAAGCATACGATATGGCCTATAATCATAAGGCGAAAGCCTAATGGAATGGTTTAACTCTCATAAGAATCCGCCAGAGGTTGGGCAGAAGGTTTACTACTTTGGTCCCAATATTGGTATAGGGATTGGTTATTATTCTTATCATCCAGACAGAAAGATGGAAACATACTACTATAATGAAAATAATGAAAAAGTTGTTGACAAAGAGATAGAGATTTGCCAGCACGTTTTTACCAACCAATCTAAACCGTGGACCTGTGACGCTTGTGATGCTCCTTACTGGCTTCCTTACGATGAGGAACGAGCAAAGAGTTGGTGTCCAATTATTCCAGAACAATATACGAAGGATTTATATGACTGATGATCGTGAGAAGGCTATGATTTATATTTTGAGTTTTTTCAAAAATAAGATGGCCGCTGCTAACAAATATAATATTGATAGAGCAAAAGAACTAATATTTACTCATGAGATTGCTCTACCTGAACTTGTGGATAAATATGTTGAACTTACTTGGAAAAACGCATAAGGAAATAAAATGATTAACATTTCTCTGACTGTTCGTGAAGCGATGTGGATTATCTCCAAGATTGAGTCCTACGACACGATCTATGATAAGATTGTGGCGGCTTTTCAGGACGCTACCCATGAGAACCGTCACAAGACCGTTACCATTACTGGTGGTATGACGTTTGACAACCGTATTCCCTGTATCAAGGCTATTCGCCTCAACACCGGTTGGGGTTTGAAGGAAAGTAAGGAGTGGACGGATGTTCTGGTGGGAAAGTGGGACGATGCTGGTCGAAGGCTTAAAGGTGCCAGCCGTCACAGTATGACTCTCAAGACTCCCGAAGCGGCTGAGAATCTGTTGCGTGATCTGATCGCATTAGGTTGTGAGGGTTACTTATCATGAAAAATGAAGCCGAAACTACGGAAAAGTTTCTTGAATTATGCAATATTCTCCTAAGTTCTTTGAAAGTAAAGACTTAGGACGAATTTGGCGGGCCGAGCTAGACGTAAGTCCTTATCTGATATAGACTTAGGATTTCTTCAAGAAAAGTATTGACAGTAGCCGATATGTACGGTATACTGGGTACACAAGAAGGAGAAACGTATGATTGAGTATACTTGGATAGTTTGGAAGAATAATCGTCTTGTAGGATATGTCATGGCCTATAGTGAATGGGAAGCATACGAAAAGGCATCTAAAATATTTGTTTCTAATTTCTACATTGAACGCTCCACTTTGGCTAAAGTTTAGTTCAAACAATACCGATACTCTATATATGAGAAAGGGTATTGGTGACAAAGTGATTCAATGGATTGGTGTATTATTTACTCTATTAGGCTTAGTATATACCGGAGTGAAAGACTATCAAAAGGGCGATATAAAAATCCCTCAGATTCAAAAACCCTTGACAGTCCAAAAATATCCGATACAATACTGTCTAATGGCTTACGATCCTAATATTGACAAGGTTTTCTACTTACACGAAAATGGACAATGGTATGATTTCGCTCCAGAACAACGACGATATGCGACCACGCCGCAAGTACGGCAATAAACTCAAACTCAAGGCCAAAAAGCCTTGGGAGACACCTACGGGCCACAAGGAACACAAGGATACCATTATGGACAATCGCCCCAAGCGATTGCGTACACGCAGAGATATTGAACGCGAATGGCGACGAGAGTATAGTGTCTAATTATTTACCTTTTTATAGAAAGAATGACTATGCCAAACTGGTGCATGAATAATCTTACAATTTCGCACGACGATAACGCAAAGTTGCAGGAGTTTGTTGATGCTTATAACTCAGGTAATACTTGTGAACATTATCTCCCATGTCCGAAGGATGAGAATGGTAACTACATTGAAGACCAAGGCCACCCAGACTATTGGTATACTTGGCAGTGTAACAATTGGGGAACTAAGTGGGATTTTGGCAAAGAAGAACACCACGATCTTGCTAAAATTGAGAGTGGTAATGTTGTAGTCTCATTCAATAGTGCATGGTCGCCCCCTATTCAGTTTTATGAAAAACTTGTAGAGTTAGATTATAATATTCGTGCCACTTATTTTGAACCTGGAATGGGCTATTGTGGTATTTGGGATAATGGTGTAGATAATTATATTGAGTATTCTCACGCCGACGATCCAGCAGATGTTATTCCCGTTGCGCTGTGGAATGAATACGAAATGGATGAGTTCTTTGAAATGATGGAGGATGATGTATAATGCTAAAAGTAAGATACCATCTCCAACGTGGAGAAAACTATATGCACTGGCAGTTCAAGGAAACATTGAGCGGCCAAGTGTCTTATCACGACCCTAAAGAAAATATAATCAATTTATATAACTGCGTTCTCCACAACAACCGTAATCTTGCTAATAAGATTTATCTTGGTAAGAACAAGGATGTTTGTGCTTGGATCAAGTGCAAGGGGATGGGTTTAGAATTTGAATTGACTTCTATTCCATCTTGGTGTACGAAACTCACTTACAATCCAAAGATTCTCCCTTACTGGCATACAAACGAAGGTAGGAACATAGATGGTCTAGCCTTTGACACTCTCTATCTTACGAAAGATGGTGTCTTCTATGATGAATGTAGAGAAAAGATCCTAAATCCTTTGCTGATAAAGACTTAGGATTAGATCTACCCGCCGATTTCGCTCTAAGTCCTTATCCCACAACAACTTACGTCAAAAGAAATTTTTTTTCAAGAATGTGGTTGACAGAGCCGATAATACTGGTATACTTAGGACATGATGAGTGATTGACCTATTAATAAGGAGATAATAATGAAGAAGTTTACCTTTCGTGTTGATGTGCTGAGTGATTCGTCGGTTGATGTTGACGGTGTTCGTGAGGCTCTTTCGCAGGCCGTGAATGGCATCGGTTCCTACACCGCTGCTACCGCTACGGGTAGCGAGGATCTGACTGACCAGGGTCTGAAGGTGTTTGCCAAGCGTGTTCTTGGTATCAGCCTTGCAACTCCCAAGGTCAAGAAGGCCAAGCCGGTCGCTGAGACTGTTGAGGCTTGATTTTGTCAAGTGTGTCTGCTAGAATGTCGATACTAGGTGAAGTAGTAGTAACCTAGTATCCATTCTGGCAACTAATAACTAGGAGTTTACAATGGGTTTGGATCAGTTTGCATTTGCTATAGATAACAACGGAGAAAAGGAAGAACTGGCCTACTGGCGTAAGCATCCTAATCTCCAAGGTTGGATGGAGGATTTGTGGGCTAGTAAGGGTCGCCCTAACGCTCACGAAAATAGTCCGCATGAGTTCAACTGTGTTCCTATTGAGTTGACGCATGAGGATTTGGACGCTCTTGAGAAGGCTATTACTAATAATAAACTCCCATCTACTGTTGGATTCTTTTTCGGTGGCGATAGCGATGATCATTACAAAGAACAGGATTTGGAGTTTGTAAATAAGGCCCGCGAGGCTCTTGACAGCGGACTCACTGTAACGTATGATAGTTGGTGGTGATCTTACTAATGGAGAATGTTATGAAAGTAGTTGGGATTGGTACTAAACTCAAACTGGGTACGGTACTGAAGATTTTGAAGAGTGGTGTGATTGTAAATCGTCAGGGTAAGAATGTCGCTGTGACATTCTCTCAAGTTGAACAAGAAGTTTTTGGAGGTTGATATTATGGGTTATCTCGCTCTTAGTCGTGCTATTCAGGTTGGTAAGACGCTTCGTTGTAAGTATCCGAAGCATGGTAGTCAGAATGTGTTGAAGTGGCATGAGGGTGTTATTGAGAAGGCGGATTTTGGCCCCAATGGTGCCTACGCTTTGATTCGTTGCGATAGTAACAAGTATCGTACTCTCCGTTGTGATAAGATGATCGACGCCACGGTGTCGTGACCTTGACGATGCGAGCGGCCCATGCTATAATGGTATGGGCTGCTCGTTCATGCTCCCGTGCCGGTGGTTCCCGGCAATCACTCTTATAAGGTGATCCGAAAGGGGACTTGGTTCGATTCCAAGCGGGAGTATTATTTTTGAACTATAAAATAAGAACGTGTACTATTACCTTTATTTTTTGCCTTATAAGTAGGTAACTGACAATCGCAGTTAGGACAAACAATACGCAGATTATCTAATTTATTATTATTAGATTTGCCGTCTATATGGTCTACTATTAAAGTAATTGGTTTACCGTTCCAATCATCTCCAGACTGACCACAAATCATGCAAAAATTACCATGTTTTCTAACCAAGTATTTTCTAATAGAAGCGTTGTGGTAATGACCGTCGCCAAAACCGTTGATGTTAATTTCATGCTCTCTATGTGCGGCTAGGCATTGTTTGTTACAATATTTTTGATTATGACTATGTAATGCTTGGAATTTTTGTTTACAAAATACACAGGTTTTCATCTGCTTAATTCTCTTAGGTTTAATTCTGTTATTATAGGACACTCCACACGATCTACAGCAAAATTTAGGATTATCAGTGTCTTTATTGCAATTTACACATTTCATAATCGAACCTCTCCTTTATATTTAGATAAACTCAATACCGTGCATTCTATTATACACAGTTTAAGAAAAACTCAACTCTTGACTAAGAAAGGTCGATATGGTAGAATAGAAACGACAACTTTTCCATTAGGAGGCTCATGATAGAACTTTTTATAATGATAATGATATGGAGTATGCTATTTTCGACTAAAGAATAAACAATGTAATGACTGTGGATTATTTTGAGACAAACTAACGCAATAAAAGCACAAATGAATCCAACACAATCTAACATACTATTTTGGAGAAACAACAATGGGCGATGAGCATATTGCAACATACATATATGACCCACGATTAGATTACGGGGTTTATGAAGTGTATGCCTGTTATGATTCTGATCTTGATAAGTGTAACAGAAATGTATCTTTCTATGATGTATATGATAAGAATGGTATATGCATAAACGAGGGCGATCCTTTTTACGAAATGCCAACGTGGCAAGAAGTGTTCGACAAGTATTATATAGTAAGGGCTAACTAAGATGGGAATGGGTACATTTGCAATTAGTAGTTATGTTATTCCATACGATGAATTGAAAAAGATTTGTCCAGATGAGATAGATGCTATTGAAAAAGAAAAGTATTTTGATATTACTGGTTGGAATACTATCTCTATGTGGCAGGCTTGGGATGATCCTGACAACTTCAAAGATGAAATATATTTCATGAACGAAGATATTGATGATGATACCGTAGAAAGGTATGTAGAGATATATGATAAACATATTATCAATCTCACAAAGGCTTTCAACGAAAAAACTGGATTGACTTTATACTTTGATAATTACGATGAAGATCAAGGCGATAGATATGATGAGCCGGGAGATGAAGAGGGTTGTATATTCTGTGTAAATGGTATGGTACAACTTACTCCTGCTGGCGAGAAATATAAGGATATTATCACTGAGCGTAGATGGACTCAGTATGGATAAGGCTTGGGAAGACTAGCACCGCGATTCGCCATAAGTCCTTGATGCGACAAGACTTACGACGAATCCGGCCCGCCGAATCGATCCTAAGTCCTTATCTATCAACGACTTACGACAAATCTAAAAAATCCTAATGCTCACCCCTTGACTTGGACGATATAGATGGTATGATGGTTGAAAAGGAGAAAACAATGGTTGCCTTCGCTAATGCTGATAGCGTGATAGAAGTTCGATGTGCTATGTGTGGTACATTATACGCTATTATGTATAATCGTCAGGATATGATGGATTGGCTTTCTGGTCAAGGGTTCATTCAAGATATTATGCCATATCTTTCTGACGCTGAACGTGAACTGTTGATTTCTAGAACGTGTGGATCGTGTTTTGATAAAATGTTTCCAGCCCCACTTGACAACGAAGAAATCGTCTGATACAATACACTAAGTTGATTTCCCACTACTAAGGAGTTTTTATAATGTCTGCTGATTATACTAAGATCGTTCCCGTCGCTTCCACCAAGGATCAAGGCTCGTTTGTTCGTAATCTTACTGGTAATACCGGAACTGGTTTTGCCGAAAATACTCATGTTCATAAGGATTGGTGGGCTAAGACTCAATCCTATGACAATATTCTGCAACAGGTTCAGGCGGATATTGACAATCGTGAGGATATTATGGTCAAGGTGAAGGATATTCACCCTGAATATAATAGTGAAGATAAGTTCTGTTTCGGAGTAAACGGTCGCCAGTTTATCCCGACTGATTGGAGTCTCCAACAGTTTTCTACTCGCCTTGACGCCCCCTCTACTTCTGTCATGCGTGAAATGCGTGGCGTCGAAGGGTTCGACCGTCAAGATGCAGAGTTGATGGTTGATTTTGCAAATAACTATATGCGTAGGCTTGATCCCGACAAGGAGTTTCGTCTGCGTACCTATAAGGATGGTACTTGTCGTGCGTTCGTGACTGATAAGTATGCACCCGTTGATAATCGCTGGTATCTTGAAACGCTGCGTGAGTTCCTGCCCGATGCTAGGTTCTCTCACTGGCGTGGAGATGAGGATACGCTGTATGGTAATCTTCTTCTGCCCGATAGTATTATGGACTATGGACAGGATGACGATACCGATTACGGTGGTATGGTTTCCATCGGTAATTGCGAAATCGGTAAGCGTCGTTTGTCGCAGACTCCCAGTATCTTTCGTGCGATTTGCATGAATGGTTGTATCTGGGGTCAGACTAAGGGTAAGGATATTTCTAAGGTTCACCGTGGAACTATCGACCTCGACCTCTTGAAAACTCGTATCGCTGAGAATATCGAATATCAGTTGAACATCCTTCCCGATGGGATTAGGAAGTTTCTTGATACTCGCACTCAAAAGGTTGGTACGCATAGTATCAAGGGTGTCATCGCTGCGATTTGTGATGAATATCGAATTGACAAGAAACAGTCTACCGAAGTGCTGGAACAGTTTATTACTCACGAACATGATCATCAAAACCTGTTCGGTATTATCAACGCTGTTACCCGTGCTGGTCAGGAGTTCAATGCAGAATCGTGGTATAATCTTGATGAAGTCGGTGGAAAGTTGATGGAAATGTCCGCTGCTCGTTGGGATAGCATCCTGCGTCGTGCGGATACTTATACGGATAAAGAATATGAGAAGGTTTTTGCCGTAACGGCTTAGTGGGAAGGGAATGGCGGTTGGGGGCTTGATTTATAGATTATCCCCCAGCCGCTATCCTTTTCACCCTTCTCAACGTAAACCCATGTCACACAAGGACTTAGAGCGACCTGGGCGCGCCGAAATCATCCTAAGTTCTTATGTGGCAAGGACTTGCGTCAAGTCTTCCCTTCTGTTAAAATAGGATGAGTGGGTATCTTCTTTTCTATACAGAGATTAGATAATCTAGATAGATTAGAGAAATTTTCCCTCAAGTCAAGCGGCTGTCTTAGCCGATATAACAACATATTGCTAGATGTTCATAGTCAGTGAGAAAGGACTTATTTAATATGCAGAATGATACAAAACCAGTTGAAAATG
>Ga0214923_10002040_pt1 | contig 27639 bp, 29 predicted proteins | sample LL1510_MetaG_FD_177993 | JGI IMG/M metagenome (GOLD analysis project Ga0214923, IMG submission 177993) | Freshwater microbial communities from Lake Lanier, Atlanta, Georgia, United States - LL-1510 | ecosystem: Environmental > Aquatic > Freshwater > Lake | place: USA: Georgia | collected...
TTTTCGACAAGGGCTCACAAAACTTTGTCGAAATTATTTAGAGGGGTTAAAAAAAAATTTATTTTTAAAAATATTTTTCAAATTTTTAATAGACTTTTTGTAAAATTTTTTAATTTTTAATAAATTTATCAATAATTAATCCATCATTTTTAGTCCATCATTTTTAGTCCATCATTTTTAATCCATCATTTTTAATCCATCATTTTTAGTCCATCATTTTTAGTCCATCATTTTTAATCCATCATTTTTAATCCATCATTTTTTATAGATATAAATATGTTTTTTAATTAAAATTTTATAACAAATGGGTTAAAAAAATTATTTTTATTTGTAATTTATTATATTAATGAATGATACTCTATTTAAATTTTTAATAATGATATTATTATTGTATATAGTTTATTGGTATTATAATTATAATAATAATAATAATAATAATAAATTAATAAAAAATAAACAAAAAAAAAGAAAATATAAATCAAAAAACCAAACAAATAATGACACAGTTTCAAATATATCAACACTTAGTAGTAAACAAACAAAATCTACGAAATCTACGAAATCTACAAAATCATCTAATTCAAGTATAGATTCAAAATCAGTAATATCATCAATGTCATCTTTATCAACAGAAGATTCAAATGATTCAGCAAATATTTCAGATGATTTATCAAGTAATAATTCAAATGATGATAATTCATATTCTATTGATTCTGGTGATTCTGGTGATTCTGGTGATTCTGATAATTCATCACTAGACTCATCTATTGATAGTGATGATTCAAATTAAATAATAATTATTGTGTTTAATAACAGTATCCTTTATTCGTTCAGAGAAACAAATAAATAGCTGTTTAAGGGATATTATTTATTTAATACATCATAAATAATTTTTTTATAAGTAGATTCAGTTAAAACACCATTCGCCCAGATACCATAACGTTTATCATGCTCTGGAGTATCACCTTCTAAACATAGATGATATATATCAAATAATTCATCTCCTTGTATTTGCTCAAATAATTTTGATTTGCCGGCAAGAAGTAAAAATTTATCATCAATGGGATCTAATTCACCACCAAATAAATGTTTATGTTCATTTTTAACTTCATCTGAATCATAAGAATCAACAAGAATAGAATGACCACCGGTAACTATTAAATCATCTAGCATATTATCTCTTTTTGACATTTTATACATCGATTTTTGAAAATAAGATGTATCATTTTTAAATATAGATCGCATAACATTATCAATTTTACGATATCCATGAAGATAAGTTTTAACAAGATCACCATTTTTTAATTGTTCGATAGGTATATATTGTTCAATATCATCAACGATACATAAGATTTTAGTTCCTTTATTAAAACAATATTCGTTCGATGTACCAAAATATGCATCTGTTAAAAACAATTTTGTGTTGGTTGTTGGATTTGTTTGATTGCTTATTGTAATGTAAAAGTTTTGATTTACAAAGGTGATCGGTGGAATTGTATAGTAATTCCAACCAGATTGAGGAGTATATTGTGTGTCATTTCCACCGATATCAATAATCAGAGAGTTTGGTTGTGGATTGATTGCATAAACATATATTTTAAAATAATAATTATCTGTAGTCGGTATATTACGGAAAAAAGCACGGACATACGTTACAGTTTGTGTATTATTAGGTGGTAAGTTTACCCCTTTTGAAAAATTATAATCATTAGATGGGGCATCATAATTAAGCTCACTGAAATATGTTTCCCAAAAAGTTGGATTACCCGTACCCGTAAAATTAGGATCTGGAATTAGATTCGCCATTAATAATATATGATTAGATAAATAATTGAAAAACATAAATTAATTTTAAATAACATAATAATTTTTAATAAAACTATATTATTTATTATAATAAAAAATTGATTCACTTTTAAGCTCATTAATTTTTATTATAATAGTGTAGTGTATCAAATTATTATAATAAAAAATTGATTCACTCTAAGCTCATTATTTTTTTAAAGAATTATATAATAATTCATTAAAAAAATTGAATTATAATCACAAAGACATATAAAGTTAATAGTATATAAATTATTATATAAACATGACTAAAAAAGATAAAACATCTACTAAAAACGAACAAACTGATGGTGATTACAACAAAGATCTTAATAAAGATACACAAGCAGTTGGTCTTGAATTAAATGTTAAACCATTCCGGAAATGGATGAAAGAACATTATGAACGTCAATCAAAAAAAGTAGGAGTAATTAACGCACATTATATTATGGCAGCCGTTGATCAAGTAATGACTTTTTCTCTTCTTCATGGTATGAGTGATTCATTTAAAAAGAATGATAAAGGTATTTATGATGTTAGTCTAGAAGACATGATGAATTATATTCGTCTTATACCACATCTAGCTGATACATTTCATTATTCTTTATCAAAATATGATGATACATTAGATTACACAAAACAATTATGTATAGAGAAGAAAATGTTTAATAATTATATTAACAAATATGTATTTAATGATAATTTCCGTATGAATCTTTCTAAATCAAGTCTAAATTTTCTATCTTATCTACTAGTACAAACTAATACAATGCTTGCAAACACAGGTTTAATTATGACAGAATTCGCTAAGAAATCACGTGTTAATAACAATGCTCTAACATCTGCACTAAAAGTACATTTTAGTGGAAAACTTTATGAAGATATCATGAAGAAAGTTGATGGAGTAGAGACTCTTCTGAAGAACAAAGAAAAACAGGATTCTGAAAAAGGTGATGATAAAGATGATGATAAAGATGATGATAAAGATGATGAAAAAGGTGATGAAAAATCTAAAGACAAGAAAAAGAAAAAATTAGATGAAGAAGGTTCAGAAGATGAAGAAGATAAAGGATCAGATGATGAATCAGAACAAGAACAAGAACAAGAATCAGAACAAGAATCAGAACAAGAATCAGATGAAGAAGATAAAAAATCAAAAGTGAAGAAAGGTAAAAAAACAACAAACAGAAGAAACACCGAAGAAAAAACAAGTACGAAAAAAATAAATTAACTTTTATTAGTTAACTTTTTTTCATTACTTTTTTTTAATTTTAAAAATTTTAATTTATATTTTAAATATTTATTTTGATAATTATAATTTTCATATATTTTATGGTAGTAATATTTTTTATAGGATTCTATTAATTTATCATGTAAATGAGAATATTTTGGTGGTGTTAAAATACTAAATATATTTATTATAAATTGAATATCATATATTAATATTTTTCCCTTAAATTCTAAGATTTCAAATATTTGAAATATCATTTCTTCATCATCATATTTTAATATTTCATATATAAAAAATATTACTGGAATTACAGAAAAAGACAAATATATTGATTTTAATTTTGTACGTAACTTTTCATTTGGAATTACCTCATGCTTAAAATAATCTACTAAATTTTTATTATATTTTGCATATTCTTGAATAAAGTCGAAATTATCTATAATAAAATCAAAATTTAATAATAATTTATTAAAATCATCTTTAAATGTATCATCAATAAATTTATTTATTGATTTAATTATTGCAATATCATAAAATAAATTTTTTACATGATTATAAACATTTATATCTAATATTTTTTTTAGAAATAATCTTGATTTAATTCTATCGTATGAATGTATTTTTTTATATAAAATAGCAAACTCAATTATAATTACATATGATTCAAAAAATGATTCAATATCAATATTTGTCTCATAAAAAGGATATTTTGCTCTTAATATTAATTTTAAATCTTTTTCATTCTCGCCACATACTGTATATACAGATTTAATATGATTAACAATATCAGTTAATTTATATTTTTCCGATTCATAACCAAATTTAAATTCCATATTTTCTATTAATTTTTGTATTTTTTCCATATTATTAAATAATGTAGGATCTGTATATATTAGATCATACGCACAACAATAAATATAAAACATATTGTATGATAAATAAGTTGAATAAATATTTTTTAAAAACACACAATCTTCTTCTATTAATTCTACTCTTTCTTTTATCAAATTAATTTTTATATTATATTCTTCATTAAATAAATCATTTATGAATTTATCTAATTCTTCTTTTAATATTCTAATAGATTCACTAGTATAATCTATTTCCATTACAATAATATAATTATAATATAAAAAAATAATTTAAAAATAAATATTTTTATTATTACTTTTTTATCATTTACATGCCTAAAGGATATCACATATATTAACATATAAAAATTGATTATTATATTTCTAATTACAATAATCTAAAAATAGATATTACTATATGGAATTAGACAAATTATGTATTGAATATTTAAGAGATGGTAAAATAACTATGGAACAATATGTTGACATTAATAATCTTAATATTTTTAATGTTAAAAAAGTACGTGATTATATTAATACATTTAATCAACATTTTATAGATATATTTTATGATAAATATAAAAATATATTAAAATATAAAGATAATAAAATAATTTTTAAAAATAAAATACTATTAAATAGATTAACTAATATTAAACATGAAAATTTTACATTTACAAAAAATCAATTAGAAGTAATAAATGAATTAATAAGATTCTTATCAGATCCATCCCAAAAATATTATGGTTTATTTGGTTTTGCAGGTACAGGAAAGACAACATCACTTGTGATGTTTATAACATTTATATTACAAATGAATTATATAAGATCAGTTGTATTTACATCACCAACAAATAAGGCATTAAACGTTATTAAAAATAAATTTATAAATTCATTATATTATTTATTAAATCATTATCAAATGGAATATGATGATAAAAAGACATTTGATGAAAATCTTGAAAAATTAAAAAAATATAACATATTAATTGAATTTGAAACAATTCATAAATTATTAAATTATAAAACAGAATATAATGTTAGTGGAAATATGATTTTTTCAAAAGAAAAAGATAATAACATGAAAATGTATGATATTATTATAGTAGATGAATGTTCAATGGTTTCATTAAATCTAATTTATGATATATTATATGAATCAAAAAATATAAACACAAAAATAATATTTTCAGGAGATCCTGCACAATTACCACCGGTAAATGAGAAAACTAGTATAATATTTATGAATGAGAATAATAAATTATCTAAATCATATATTTCTAGATTTATAAATAATATTACAGATAATGATTATGAATATTTTTGCAATCAAATAATAAATATGAATAAATATACATTAAAAGAAATAATTAGAACAAAAAATCAATCAATCATTAATTCTTGTAATATAATTAGATTTTGGATAGATAATTATAAAGATTTTACAGATATACAAGAATTATGTGATGAAAATATTATAATTTATCCAAATGATAAAATAAAAAAAATAAATACAGAATGGTATAAAAAATTTGAAAATAAAATAAAAACAGAAAAAGATACAATAATAATAACATGGACAAATGAAGAAACAAATATGTATAATAATCATTTTAGAAAATATTTATTTGGTTTAAATAATAATGAAACAAATAATAATGAAACAAATAATAATGAAATAAATAATTTAGATACATTTGTTGTAGGAGATATTTTAATATTAAATGAATTTTATAATATAAATTGTAATAAATTTAATACATCAGAAAAAATACATATAATATCAGTTGAAAAGACATTTCATAATATAGAAAAATTAAATGATAAAATTAACAAATCTATTAGAATATTAAAAAATCATAAAGTTATTGAAACTAAATTTAAAAATTTTATAAAAACAATAAATGATAAGAATTATCAATTTAAATGTTATAAATTAAAAGTTAAAAAAATAGATGATGATAAAAATACATATGATATAATTGTGTTGATGGAATCAGAACGTGAAGTACATAGAAATCTTAATATTGAAATATCAGATACTATACGAAAATTTAGAAATATTTTACTGGAAACAATGAAAGTAGATTCACTTGATATAAATTTAATACAACCATTATGGAAGGATTTTCATAAAAAATTTATAGATCCATTTGCAACAGTTTCATATGGTTATGCATTAACATGTCATAAAGCTCAAGGATCAAATTATAAAAATGTGTTTGTTGATTTTAGTGATATAATAAAAAATAAAAATGAGACAGAAATGAAACGTTGTGTATATACTGCAATGAGTAGAACAATAGATACATTACACATTCTTATATAAAGTTATATAAAAATTCTTTCGTTTATAATGTGTAATAGAAATCAATTATAATATTATGAGTAGAATATCAAGATATCAAGAATCTATCGATAAATTTATAAAAAATAAAAATATTAATACATATTTTTCAGAAGAATTTAGTAATAATATATATATAAAACTATTAGATTCTGATCATCTAGGTGGAATTATAGTATCAACATTATTTAATCACAATGCAAAAAAAGGAAATATAAAAGGACATGGATATTTTTTAGGTTTAATGATAGATATTATTATACTAATTATTACATCAAAAGATAGAAATACAAATATTAATTATAATTTATTTATAGGTTTATATAAAATATTAACTGAAAATATAAGTTTATTAAAAACAGCTAAACATGAAGAATTAAATAAAATTATTTTATCAGCGATGGCTTATTATAATGATAATATATATGATATTCTTACTGATCATAAGATAGGTGAAATTCAAAAAATGAATAAGAGTGATTTATTAAATTTAAATAAAATAAATGATAAAATGTACAAAAAAATATCTACAATAAATAAATATAATTATGATGATTTTATAAAATATATAACAAAAATATATGGTAAACTAGGTAAAATTATTTTTACATTAAGTTGGATATTAGGTGGAGGCAAATTAGATAAAGAAATTATAAGTTCAATTGAAAAAATTGGTGAGAATTTTGGTATAATATATAAGATTTGTTATGATTTTGAAAATATAATAAAAGATATAGAAAATCTAGATAAATCAGATAATATTTCAAATAATATACTTATAAATATAGGAATTCAAGAAAGTTTTGCATTATTTATGGAAACAAAAAGTATTTTTTATGAAGATTCATTTAAACTAGAAATTTATACACATACGATGAAAGAAGTTATAGATGAATTAGAAAATAAAATAGATAAAACTTTAGAAGATTGTAAAATTGATATAAAATCAATTTATTCGAGTTTTAGCAATTAGCACTTAAGAATTTTGTTGATAACTTACAAGTGCCAATAGATTGATATATTTATTGACAAATGTTTCCGGATTTTGTCGTATTTGCATCAACAATTCTTCTTTTTGGCTTTGAAAGTATTGTATTTTTTCTCTAAATTCTCGCGACATACAAAACCTATAACATTCGCGACAAAAATTTGCATTTGGCATAGGAGCTTTAAGTGTGCATATTACACACTTATTTGGTCTAATATCACGAGAAAGTTGTTGAGAAGAATTTGTATCAGCCATTTTGCCTAAACATAATATATAGATAATTATAATTATCTATATATTTTTAATTTCAAATTTTTTTATTTTATATTAATATATGAATCATAAAAAGTTGGTTCGTGATATATTATTATCTATACCTATTGGTGCATTATATATATTTTTTATTAATAAATTAACTGATATATTAAATGAAGATCTTATATATGAACAAAAAGTAAAGAGAACAATTGTTATATCAATTATATCAGTTATAATTGGTATGGTATTAGCATTTAAAGTGTTTGGTGTTAAACCTACATATAATAGAATAGCAAAATATTCATTAATATTTGGATCAATAATAATATTTTTAAATTCAATAATTTATCACTGGACACAATTAACAACTGACACAAAATTAATTATTGTTGGAATAACTTTATTTTTATCTATTGCAATAAGTTATAAATTATAAATTAGTTAACTTTTTATAAATTAGTTAACTTTTTATAAATTAGTTAACTTTTTATAAATTAGTTAACTTTTTATAAATTAGTTAACTTTTTAGTTATTATGTAACTAATTATTTTTATTTTTATAAAATAAAAATAATTTAAGAATATCTTAGTATATATTAATAAGCAAATATAAACTTATGGGAATAGAAAATTTTTTTAATACAATAACAAGAAATAAAATAGTTTCATCATCATTAAAAATAGAAGAAAAAATAGAATGTAATTATTTATATATTGATTTTAATTCGATATTATATATTTTATCAGCAGAATTAGAACAAGATATTAATTATTATTTATATTCTATAATAATAAATGATACAACAAATGATACAACAAATGATACAACAAATGATACAACAAATGATACAACAAATGATACAACAAATGATACAACAACACAAATAGAAAATAAATATAATATAAAATTTACAACATTAGATGAATTTAATAATTATTTTAATCAAGATAAAATCAATTATATTATAAAAAATAATATATATAATTATATTAAAAATCTTTGTGTTAATTTAATTAATTCAGATACATTAAAACAGATATATATATCAATGGATGGAACACCCACAATGTCAAAAATTGTAGAACAAAAAAAAAGAAGATATATGAATTATATTTTATCTAATTTAAAAAAACAAATATATGAACTTTTAAAAAATACAATAGATGATAAAAGACAACTATATTATGATAATCAAAAATCATTTAATAGAAATAATATGTTACAATGGTCAATCTTTATGCAAGAAATATATAATTATTTAATATCTCCAGAATATAAAAATGATATCCAACAATCATGTATAAATTTACAAGATATATATGTATCATCATCTTATGAATTTGGTGAAGGAGAAAAAAAGATAATGGAAAATATATTATATAATAAACGAGCAGGATCATATATAGTTTTTAGTCCAGATTCAGACGTTATAGTTTTATCATTATTAATGCAAAATAAATTATTAAAAATAAATATAGATACTAAATTTAATTTGATAAGACATGATCAACAGAATAATGAAATAGAAAATATATCTATATGCAATTTAAGAAAGAATATATATGAATATATTTTTAATAGAATGAATACATTTAGAAAATATAATCATAATAAAAATCAAATAATAGATGATATTATTGGATTAATAACATTATTTGGTAATGATTTTATTCCAAAAATAGAATCAATAAATTTAAAATCTGGATTTGGGATTATATTTGAATTATATACACGTCATTTAAATTGGTGTAGATCACATCAATATACATTATTATTTGAAGAAAATGATGTTACAAAAATAAATTATGATGTATTAGTTAATATTTTTGGAAAATTATCCGAATATGAAGATAAAATATTATTTGATAAATACATATCTACTGAATATAAGAATTATAAATATCTTACAACCATATTTGACACAACTACGATAACACCATTTTTTATAGATAAATTAAATAGATATTGTCATGGATATAATAAAATATTAAGATATATCAAACAAAATCAATCTACAACAGCAAATGACATATATGATAATATAATTAATAAATTTAATGATAAAAAACAATGGGAAATACAATTTATAAAAATAGAAAATAGTTACAATGATACTAATATAACAAATAATATTAATATAAATCATAATAAAGATATAATAATTGGTATTTTAGAAAAAATGATTGAAAAAATAAATAGTAATCAAATATACAGATGTGGATTAAAATTAGTAAGATATAATGATTCAATAGATGATAGATATCATCAAACTTTAATAAAAGATACAATGTTACATCCTAAAATGGAACTTAATGATTATGATATTGAAGTATATAAATTAGAAAAAAGAATGGATAAGTATAAAAAAATTGGTATAGACAATAATAATAAGATTGGAATATGTGAATTAAAATATAAAGATTCTGAATATAAAATTCATGCAGATAGAAATATTAATGACAAAAAGAAATTTTTTTATAATAAAATTGTTTGTTGTAATAATGATGAAGAGATTAATTTATTATGTAAAGAATATTTAAGAGGATTTTTTTGGACTATAGATTTTTATTTTAATAAGAATAATAGATATATTAATATTAATAATATTTCAACATGGCATTATAAATATGATCATGCACCATTTTTTAATGAAATTTATAATTATTTAGAAACATTACATTCAAGAAATTATGAATTAAATAAATTATATTATTCAATTACAGATATTAATAGTGATTATTATGTAAGCGCATCTCAATTTCTTACAAGATTTGAACAATATATATATATAACTCCAAAATGTTTACATTTTGATGTACCAGAAAATTATAAACAAGTTATAGAAAAATCAGAAATATTTTTAGATATGAATGATATAATAATAAGATTATTAAATGGAGAAAATAATTTATTAGATACATATGATATTAAATTTATAAATAAAGGTAGTATAATTGGATTGCGTAATTGTGATTATAATAAATTTATGGAATTAATTGGTAATCTGAGAGAAAATAATTTATAAAATAATTTATAAAATAATTTATAAAAGAAACTTGATAGATTTAATAGATTTAATAGATTTAATAGATTTAATAGAGTTAATAGATTTAATAATTTTAGTTAAATCAAAAACACATAAAATCTTCAGATTTTATTATCGTTTGTCTTTTGGAATTATTATTACCGATAATGTATTTATAAATAAATAAATATATTAAAAACACACATATACACACAATTAATAACTTTTTAATAAAATCACCCATTGTACAATTATTATTATTTACAGGTGTTTCATCTATTATATAATTCGATGATGTAGAATCTTGAGTTTTATTTTGTTCTTGTTCATTATTATTATTTTTAATTTTATTTGTTTTGCGTACTAAATCATATACTTCTGGATCATCGAGATCTAATTCATCAATACGATTTGTCATATATATATATATATATAATAATATAAAAATATAAATTTATATTATTAATACAATGTCTCAATCAACAAAAAGTAAAAAAATTTATTGTGGTGTTGATAAATTAAAAGAAAATCAAAAATTAGGTTCAGCGAAAGAATGTGCTGAATTAAAACAAGTACGTTATTATGGTTTAAAAAAGATTAATAAAGATTTAGTAGAAGATAATAAAGGTATGCCCGTAAAATCTAAAGGAAAAATTAAAAAATTAATTCAAAAACGTGGCATGTTAAGAGGAAAAATAGAAAAAAATAAAGTCGAAATTGAAGAAATTAAAGAAGATGTTGATTATAAGAAAAATAAATCATTACAAGCAACAGTTAAAAAGTTAGAAGATGAATTAAAAAAATATAGAGAAGAACTTAAAAAAGTTATTTTAAAATTAAAGGAATTAGAAAAAGAATAAAAAGATATAGAAAAGAATAAAAAGATAAAAAAAGATAATTAATAATTGATAATTTTTATATTTTATCCGTTAAAATATATTAAAAGTAACACAAAATGAATCTTAACTGGTATAAGTGTTATAATAATATTTTTTAGAAAATAATTAAATAAAAATTGAATTTTATATATAATCTTTATATAATCTTTATATGATATTTATATTTATTATATAAAACAAACAATAATGACATTATGTATAAAAAAAGATTTATTTGATCATACAAAATTATATGTGGGTAATGCTACTATCATAAATGAAAATAAATTTTTTCAATTAAATTATAAATATGATACAAATGTATATGGAAAATTTTATTTTTTAACAGATTGGATACAAATTTCATCAGTCGACAACAACACATACTATAAATATACCATAATATGGTTTAAAAATGATGAATTAAAAAATATACTTAATGTTATAAATAAAAAAATAATATTTAATGTAAATACACCAAATACACCAAATAATACAAATAATACAAATAATACAAATAATATAAATAATATAAATAATGCTGATATAGATTATGACCAAAATATTATAGAAGAAAATAATAAAACTCAAACAACTCAAACAACTCAAACAACTCAAACAACTCAAACAACTCAATTATTAAATCAAGAAAATAAATCAGGATTAATATATTTAGCTGATAATTACAATGAATTATCTGAAGAAGATAAAAATGAATATTGTTTAAGATTTAATAAATTATCAGAAATAATATTACATCCATCAAAAAAATCAGGATTACCAGAATATACATTAAATAAAGTAGAAAATTTTAATGAAATCAAAAGATATTTTCCATCAATAAATAAACCAAATGATGATTTTAAAATTGTAGGAAAATTTTTAATATATATTAATATTTATTATATAAGTGATACAATTTATGGAATAACAATTAATATTAAATCAGGACATATAAAATATGAAAAAACTTATATATCAAATGATAAATTACACATAAAACCTATATATGATAATCAAATTAAAATTGAAATTTAATATGTTTAATATGTTTAATATATTAATAATATATTTATTTAAGTAAAATAATAATATATAGATAATAATATAATATATAATGACTACAACTAATAAAAGACAATTATTAGATCCAATTGGATCAATATGTCATATTGTATCTCTAACATTTAAGCCATTAAATACAAAAATTGGTATTAATAATCATGCAATTATTATTCAAGAATCAAATTTATTTCAATGGTTAGATAGATATTGGAATGGAGATAATAGAGAAAATATTAGTCTATTATATAATATAGTTGTTCGAGTAATTGAATGGTATATTATACCTCTTAGTGGAAAATATAAAGACAATATTTCAAAAGATCTAACAGATGAAGAACGTAAAAAATTCTGGATATGTTTAGAAAAAATATGTAAATTTTTATGTACAGCATTTAATAAATTACAACAAACATATTATACTGGACCAATTCCTACAAATGTTGTTACAACAATTCAATATTATATTAATATTATAAAAGATAGTCTAGATGGCACATATAGTTCTGATAGATTACCAAAATGTATTAATGATTCTGAAAATAAAAATTTTTTAGATTATGATAAAATAAAAATATTATGGAATGGTGAAAAATTAAAACAAATATGTGATTTATATGAAAAATGTTTTGAAAAATTAGATTCAAATGAAAAAACAAAAGATGATCAAATTGCTGGATATATGCAAGCTGTTGATAAATTATTATCAATTCATGATAATCAATTTAGAGAATTAATTAATTATAGTAATGAAGGTTAAATAAACATTAAATAAAGATTAAATTTATAAATTTATAATTTATAATTTCATAAGATCATTAAATTTAGTTATTTTTCCTGTTTTATATTTTTTTACTAATTTACTAACAGAAATTAACCATAATGATATTGTAGCAATATATATGAATGTTGCTCTTTCTTTATAATTATTTTTAAAATCATATATTGGTTCTATAATTTTACAGGAAAAACATTCTTTTTTTGCATTTTTAGTACCTGTTATTTTTTCTCTTAATTTCTTTTCTACAAGTGTTAATGCACACATATTATTATTTAAAACCCAATGAAAAATAATAAATGGAACAATCATAGAATGTAATAATAAGAGATAGTTTGAATCAATAAATGGTGTTATTATAATAAAACATAATATTGATATATGTATAATTGAAATTATTTTTAATAAAAATTTATTGAATATATTATTATCATTATTCATACGTATTATAATATTATATAATAAAATAATATACTTTTGTAAAATAATATACTTTTATAAAATAATATACTTTTGTAAAATAATATACTTTTATAAAATAATATACTTTATTTATAATATAATTATGAATGTTATAGAAGCATATATAAAGTTTAATAAACAATTAGTAATATTAATTTCTGGATTTTCTGGTTCAGGAAAGACATTATTAGCAAGAAAAATACAAAGAGATTTTAAATTGACATTTATAAATTTAAATGATTTTTATAAAGAAAATTTTGATAAAATTGTAGATCTAGGTCACGATGTAAAAGTTATTGATTGGGATGATCCTGGATCAATTGATTGGGATAAATTTAATGAAAAAATAAATTCAGTAAAAGATAAAGGTATTGTATGTAGTGGATTTGGATTTCCATCAGATAAATTAAATTTTGAACCAAATTTTCATATAAGAATAGATATACCAAAACCAAAATTAATAGAAATGAGACATAAATATTTAGATGAAAATAAAGACAATAAATTAAATGATATTAAAGATAGTAGAGCTGAATTATTAATATTAAATAAATTAAGTTATCAACATCATGAAGAAATAAAAACAAAATCTAAATATACGTTTAAATATAGTTTATTTAATGAAGAAGATCTAGATTTAGATAAAATTCCAGATAAAACATATGATGATATATTTAATTATTTAATAAAAGAAATAGAAAAAAATTTATACAAATCTAAAACAGAATAAATAAAATAAAATAAATTTAATTTAATTTAATATAATATAAAAATAAAATAAAATGTATATTATATTATATTAATGGATAACGTCGGATTACTTATGCACAAATTAACAAAATATCAAACACTATATGCTCATGGATCTAATAAAGATAAGAAAAAAGTGTATGGACAAAAAATTAATTATTATACCCAAAAATTAACAAATATGGGTATGAGTAAATCAAATCTTTCAAAATTAGGTAGATTAACAGGTGGTGCTATTACTGATGATATTACTGCAAATATTACACAAGCAGTTGAAACACTCAGAAAAAAATTAGAAGAATCATCTAAATCACAAAATGATAAACAAAAAGAAGTTTCAGACAGAGTTATTAAAGCCAGTGGTGAATTAGAAACAGTAAAATCAAATTATGGTAGTATTGTAGACACAGTTATTAAAACTGTTGTACAAATTAAAAAGCAATTAGATGTATTAGCTGAAGAAATAGAAAAAGTACAAGCTGTTGCTACAACAGGTATTCCTGAATCAGTAGATACATTAATAAAACATACAGAAGAATTATTAAAATTAGTAAATGAGAAGGAATTTGATAAATTAATGAAATACGGTATAGCTGGAACTAAACAAGCTACTTCTGAAGCAGAAGTAGAACCAGCCGAAGGTGTTCCACCAGCTAATACAAGTGAAAGTGAAGCATAAAATAATAATAAAATAATATTTTTAAATATATAATAAAATTATTGATATAATATATATGGATATCAATAATTATATATTAAATGATAATAAAAATATTATAGATGATTGTTTATGTAAATATCTAAAAAATAATGCAAAAAAACATATGAAAAAACATAGAAAAACAGATAAAAAGATATCATATTATAATTTACCTGAATTGACACCTGATGAATTATTAATAAAATTAATAAATAATTATAATGATTTAGTCGAGAAATATGCAATATTATATAACAATTATATGTTTTTAATAAGTAATATAAAATTATTAAAAGAATACATAGATAATATTAATGATTTAGAAGATTTAGAGGATTTTAAAGATCTAGAAAATATTAAAGAAATAGAAAAATTTAAAGAAATAAAAATTAAAACGACAAATAAGATAATTAATGAAAATAAAATTGATATAAATATAGTAAAATATCTAGAAGTACAAGATAAAATAAAATTAACAGATTTTATATCAGAAAGATATAATATATATGTAACAGCTATTAATAAATTATCACAAATAATTAGCAGATTAAATAAAATATTTTCTAAAGATTTATTTGAAAAAAAGTTAACTAATATAAAAAGTTAACTACTATACAAAGTTAACTAATATAAAAAGTTAACTACTATATAAAGTTAACTACTATATAAAGTTAACTATTATAAAATAATGATCTTTGCATTTTTATAAACTTGAATTGCTTTATAATATAATATAGGCATAATAAAACATTCTTTTTTAATAATATCATCACTAAATTTTAATAAATAATCATCATAACCAGATTTTTTATTATCATACCCTTTTATATCAATATTATTTGAATCCTTCCCAATAATTATAGATATTTTTCTTTCTCCAGATTTCGATGTATATTGTATTATATGAACAAGAGTTTTTGGATGATATGATAATCTATCTTTGTCTATATCTTTATTATAAACTATTTCTTCACCAAATTCATTTAATGTATTTGTTAGATAATTTTTATTTATAATGTATTTTTTATCAGTTTTATTAGTTTTATCAGTTTTATTATTTTTTGGATGTAGATATTTAATATCATAATAATCAACCAATGCATTTCTTAATGTTTGTATATATATTTGATAACGTTTATTTGGTTCTAATTCAGCATTTATATCAATCGAAATATTTAAATCAATGGGTACAAGAGTTTTATCTTTTTTTTCTAAAATTAATCTTTCTCCATCATATTGAGAAAATTTTAATTTACCTTCAAATACTGATGATCTTAAAGTTCTTGGACACACTACTATACTTGCATCAATTGCTTTATTATCAAGATATATATTTGTCCAGATTATTGGAGTTTTAAAAAATTGTTCTAATTCAATTACTATCCATTCATTTAGATTATTAAAACATAAAACTTTATTATTTAAACTAATATTTTTTGATGGTTTTGAATTTATTTCATATTCGGATAATATTTTAAAATCTATATTCATATTCATATTTATATATAATAAAAATTGATTTTTTAAATTGATGGATTTTAATATGAATATATAAATAAGATATATATCAAATATTATGAATTTTAATAATGATGACATAATTATATTTAACAAACCGATAATAGAAGAAGCTGATAATAATACAACTGGATTAAATGATGATGTACAACCATATTTATGTAATATTGATAATATTGATAATATTGATAATATTGATAATATTGATAATACAACTGGATTAAATGATGATGTACAACCATATTTTCGTTATTTTGACAATATGGAATCACAAAATTCAGATTTTACATTAGTAGAAGATTTATTTTTTAATAAAGAAACAAAATCACTAAATAATAATATAAAAGAAGATGAAAATATTGATGATATGATTGAAATATTTAAAAATAATAATGATACATCATGTGAATTTATAGATGTTAAATTTAGAGCGAACTTACTTCCATTTAAATTAGTAGATCTGACATATTTAACAGAATTAACAATAAAAAAATGTAAATTAGATGAATTAAATTTTATACCACAAAATTTAATAAAATTTACATGTAATGAATGTGGATTAAAAATAGTATCGTGTAGTATATTTCCATCAACATTACAATATTTAAATTTAGCAAACAATTATATTGAATTAATAAGTGATTTTGACCATCTTAAATTAAAATATCTAAATATTGATGATAATAAATTAACTTATATTAATGATCTATGTGATACATTAGAAATAATATCATTAAAAAATAATCTATTAACAAAACTTGATTTTTTAAATAAAAATATTAAAGAGTTATATCTAACAAATAATCGCATAGAAGATATTGAAGAATTATTAGATTCAATTGAAATATTAGATGTTTCTAAAAATAAGATTCATATAATTGCATTATTACCTCTTAATATGAGAATATTTATTGCATATAATTGCAAGATTCATAAAATAATGTGTAATTTTCCAGAATCTCTTGAGAAATTAGATTTATACAATAATTGTTTAGAATTAGTACCTGAATTTAATGATAAATTAAAATGGGTAGATTTATCTTCTAATGATCTTAGAAATTTACCAAAAAATATAAAAAATGTTGAATATTTAGATGTATCAGCAAACGAAAATTTAGAAATAAATTTATCTAATCAAGAATGGAAAGATTTTATGAAAAATTTACAGGAAGGTAAAAAATTTATGATAAATATAACAAATGATAAAGAATTAAATAAAGATTATGATACAGATTATGATATAGATTCTGATAAAGATTATGATAAAGATTCTGAAAATTATTTAAATGGGTCAGATATAGTTTATATGAGTTCAGATTCAGATGTTGGTGACGATGAAGTATCAACATCGTCAATTGATGAACAATTCAAAACAAATATTTTTAGAAAATATGATAAAACAAATAAAATTATTACACCCCCACCATCTTATAAATATATTCAACAAACACAAAATATTCAACAAACACAAAATATTCAACAAACACAACATATTCAACAAAATTGGAATTATCTAAATAATGATAATGATAATGATAATAATAATGATAATGATAATGATAATAATAATGATAATGATAATGATAATGATAATGATAATGATAATAATAATAATAATAATAATAATGATAATAATAATAATAATGATAATGATAATAATAATAATAATAATGATAATAATAATGATAATACTAATTATATATCATTTGATAAAAACAATAAACAATTAGATACACAGGATAAAGATAAAGATAAAGATAAAGATAAAGATAAAGATAAAGATAATAAAGAATCAGATAATGATATACGATTACGAAATATTTTATATAAAATAAGAAATAATTCACAAGAAACAAATATAAATATTAATATAAATTTTCAACCAAGAAGATTAGTGAAATTATCAAAAACATATTCTCTTTGATAGATTATAAAAAATTGAATCATAAACAGTTTATTTATATATTATAAAAAATGTTATTATATATATATATATTATAAATGTCTAAAAACACTGAATTAATATTTCAAAAACAACCATATATAGATTCAGATAGTGAATCTATTTCAGAGATTCAAGATGAACATAATAATACCGATAATAATGATAATGATAATAACGATAATATCGATAATAGTGATAATGGAAATGATAATTTATTAACACAAATTGATAGAAAAGTTATACTTAAATGTATGAAAGAAGGTAAAAATACAAAAACATATATTATTGGATTAGAAGGATATCTTAAAGATAGTGATCAAATATCATTTGTTAAAGAAATACAAAAAAAATTAGGTACATCAATGCTTAAAAAAATGACAGAAGATAAAAAACCAATTTATGGATTAGGTGGAGATCATATTAATTCTATTTTTGAATTTCTTATTAAAAAAAATATTGTAAAATCTTCAGAAATTAAAAGACAATAAGAGTTAACTAAATTATAAAATATTTTTTTTGATTTTGTTATTATATAGATGTATGAAAAACCAAATAAAATGATAAATATGTATGGATCAAATAAATATGCATATGTTACATATCTTCATAGTAAAAATATACATATATTTCCACAATTATTAGTTCTAGCATATTCTTTAATAAGATCTGGTTCGCATTCTGATAGAATATGCATTGTATCGTCTGATATAGATATGAAATATGTTGATATATTAAAAAAATTTTATAAAATATACCAAATTACAGATATAGTAATAAATGGTGATTCTTTTATAAAATTTTTTTCATTAACATTAACACAATATAAAAAAATATTATTAATAAATCCATATTTTGTTATATTACAAAATCCTGATTTTTTATTTAAATTAGAGACACCAGCTGGATATTTTAAATTTAAGAAATTAAATGGAGATTTATTATTATTAACACCTGAAGTTGATGTATTTGATTCAATGATATTTGATATGAGAAATAGTTTAATGAAAATAGATCAATTAGATTATATTTATAATAAATATTTTATTTATCATTGGAATCAAATTAGTCCAGAATATTTTTATGTTAATCAAAAAATATTTAATATTGATAAAGTTATGTATATATATTACACATCAAGTCCAATAAATATTATAATGGCTGATATGAATAAAGATGATATTTATATAACATGGTATAATATTTATAAAGAAATGTTAGAAAATTATCCTGATTTAATTATTAATCCATTATTATCTGATACAAATAGAACATTAACTATGGTATTAAAATCATCATCATTAAGCAGACCAACTGAAGCAATTATTGAAACAGATATTGCAGGAATAAAAAATTTATATGAAACAAGTGAAATTCATAAAAACCTAGCAAAATATTATTATTTAGATACACAAAATGATCCAAAATTAGATATCGATATATTATTTGATGATATCGAGGAATATAATTACATACAACCAATAAAAAAATTATATGAAGAATTTAAAAATCCATATATTGAAAATTTAACTCAATATACAACATCTGAAATGAAAGGATTACATATTTATAACTATATGGATATTAATGATCGAGATTATATTATGATGATATATATGAGATGTTTTAAAGATATTAAAATAGAAATATTTAATGGTGATGCTCATAAAAATGAATTAAAAATAGATGAATTAAAATCAAAAGGTATTTATTATATTAAAACATTATTTTTATCAAAAAAAGAATATGAAAATTTATTATTTATGATCAATCAGAAATTAAATTATCAAAATAGAATAGAAGAAATAGAAAAGATGAATTTATCAGAAGAAAATGAGATAACATTTGTATTTGTTAAAGATAAAAGTGATAATTATGAATTACAATTAAGATTATGTGATTTATTATTAAATCAAAATAATTTACATAGATTAAAACATCAAAATATAAGAAATTTATCTAGTTCATTTTTTGGTAAATCAAATTTATATATTAATACATTACGAAATTGGATAAATGTAAACTTATCACCTCTTGAAAAAGAAAGATTATTATTATTTGGTGATATAATATTAACTTCTTATGGGATAAAGACTATAAATAAAATAGAAGGAGTTTTTATATCAATTGGTGATGATTTTAGTGAAAGAGATAAAAATATAGAAGAACAAATTAATAATGTTTTTAATAATATAGATACTAAATTTTATTTTACATTAATAACAAAAGAAAATACTAAAGAATATAATAAACATCATAAAAAACTTATTGATAAAATTAAACAAAAAGCAGGTGTTAATAATACAGCTGATCTAGTAACTAATCCAAAATTTTATATGAATTATAAAGGATTAAAATTATTATCAAATGAATTAAATATGATATGGTTAAATGAACAAACTGAAATTAAAAAAGATACTGATATAGTTATGTCAAATATTATAAATAAAAATGTATTATCAAGATATGCAAATTATGATAATGATAAAAAAGAAATAATAATAAACAATATTCAACCAAATAAATTAAAACCAAATAAAAAATTTAAATTGAATGAAAAAAAAATACAGAGAATTAAAAATTTAGCAACTCAAAATTATATAAAACAATATATTAACAATTTATAATATATTTTACTTATAATATATTTTACTTATATTTTACTTCTGATAATTATATTAAATCTAATTTTATCTAATAATATAGATATTTCTTCATTTTTTATTCTTTTGTTTTTGAGATATTTATTAAAATTATCATCTGTAAAAGAATCTAATGAAAATAGATCAAATTTAATTTTTTTATTATGTAAATTTAATGTCGGATGATTTATTAATTTATTTGTTAATTTATTAAATAATGTCATATTTTTATTTATATTTAATAATAATATTTTATGATTATAATCATTAATATTTATTTTATATAATGGTGGTATATTCATATCAATATCTAAATTATTACTTATAATAAAATCTTCATATTTATTATTATTATTATTTTTTTTAAGAATAATATATATCTTATTATTTTTAATCTTAAAAAATATTATTCCAATTGTCATTATTTTATTGTATTTAATAATATTTAATATATAAATATAATAACAAATATAATAATAAATATATTAAAAAATAATCAATTTTTATTTTATAAATATTAAAAAAAATTATAAAATCTAAAGACTTAATACAAGATTATTATCAAGAAATATATTATCATTTATTATTATTTCGTGTACTTTATATGATGAGTCATTATTAACAAAACTTGATGAGTCATTTTTTTTATTTATAGAATAAGTTTGTTCATTTTTATTTTCAAGCGTATCAAAAGGAATATCTAATAGTTTCATACAAACATAACAACCACCAGAATCACTGAGACGATTACATGGTAATTCATTAATTAATGCATGATATTTTGATGATTTATCTAGATATTCAGATAGTTTTATTCCCATAGAACCATTAATAATTTTTTTATCATTAAAATTCATTGAGAATAGACAATCATAACATTGATTAAAATCACAATATTTTTTATCAATTATCATTTCATCAGGATATTTTTGAGAACAAAGTTCACATATATTGGTGTATATAGTCATATTATAATTATATTATAATCATAATATATAATAGTTAATATGTTTTAGTTTTATTTTATCAATTTTTTATGTTTTGTTTAAAAAAATTCCAGCACATACAGCAACAGCTACGAGAATATTTGCAACATGTGCACCAAATTTTTCGCCAAAATTTGCTGTTGGATGTGCAAGAATCATAGCAATAAATAACATTAACATATTTACAATAGCAATAATTGGTACACCCCATTTTTTAAGTTTACCGCCTTTAAATATAAAGAACATTGCAATTAAACCAAAAATAATTACAAAACTGAATAGGGTCCATGCTATATCTTTACTTTTTCCGGTTTGGACTAAATTACCAACAAGTATAAGTGTTAAAATTAAAAGTAATAAATAAAATATAATCATTGTTATATCAAATTTTCTAGGATTTATGCATGATTCATTAGATGAGGTTTCAGATGAATCCACCATGGTATCAGATTTTTCAGACATTATAATATAATATAAAAATATAAAAAATATATAGAATAATTATTTTATATTAATATAATTTTTATTATAAATCTAAAAAAAATATATTATTATAATATATAATAATGTCAGATCAAGATAAACAAAAACAACATAATAGAAATAAAAAATTAATTTTAGTTGCCATTGCAGTAGTCGCTGTAGTATTAGTTTTATGTGTTCTTAATGAAAACAAAACAGAATATAGATTAACAACTGAAGTACGTGAAAATATTGGTGTAGAATCACCAACAAGCTCTAGTTCAAGCAGTTCTGTTGGTTTATTAAATTCTAGTTCAAGTGGTTCTTCTGGTTCATCTATGGGATTACCATCAAGTGTAACAACAACTGGAAGTGATTCTGCTTCAGCTAGCATGGTAAGAAAAGAATTAGAAAAATTATTTAAATCATACAATTAAATCATACAATTAAATCATACAATTAAATCATACAATTAAATCATACAATTAAATCATACAATTAAATCATACAATTAAATCATACAATTAAATCATACAATTAAATCATACAATTAAATTAATTTTATTTGATTAAATAAATATAATTATTTAATCAATTGATTATTGTAAAAATAGATCTTCAATATGATACTGTGATGATTTAAAAGACATTGCAGCCGCATAAATATGTCCACCACCATTAAATAATTTAGCAATATTACCTACATCAACTTTTTCACTTCTTAAGGTTATAACATATTCCATTCTATCAAAATTCAATATCCATGCCATAAAAAAATCACAAGAATTATTTTCAAAAACTTTTTTGGCAAGATCAGATGCATTCGGACAAGCTGAACCACAATATACAGCAACTTTATATTGACCAACTTTATCAAAAAATTTAGAATAATCTTTATAAATTTGTTCTGATGGAAATCTTCTAAAAGATATTCTATTTGCATTTTCATCTGTTAAATATTTTCTATATTCGTTATATATTTTTCCTTTTTGTATTAATTTTTGGATGGTAGATTTTTTAAAAAGTAATTTAAATTTTTTAATATTTTCAGGTGATAATTTTAAATTAAAATCGACAGAAAAACCTGTCATAAAATCATGAACATTTGCCATTTGCCATTTGCCGATATCATTATCTTCAATTAAATCAATAAAATAAGGATGTTTTTTTCTAGGATAAAAATAATCCCATGTTAATGTTGCACCACTTTTTTTATCATGATATATTGTTTTAAATTTATGTTTAAATTCATTTTCTAATTTTAAAGTATCTTCTCTTATAGTAATATGATGATCAATAAATAATACGGATTTAGCCTTTAATATAATATCTCGTAATACAGGATATTTATATGCTACATCAATAATTATAATATCTTTATTTGAAATATCATTTGGTGAAAATTTTGCACTAGGAACATCTGGATATATTATTGCATTTTTATGAATTTGATTTGTCATATGTAATATATAAAATCCAGTAAAACCATCTGGACATTTTTTATGAAATATAATAAAATTATAATATATTTTCATACTATAATAATAGAATTTAATATATTTGTATTTTTATTTATTTATTTTTTTTTATTTATTATAGATATCAGTTTATATCATTAATCATATTTTGCCTAGATGTTAATATAAATTATTAATTTACACCTTTTGCCATGTACAAAAAATATAAATATTCTCTAATATTTATATTTTTTCTAGATGGAAAAATATAATTTTCTTTAAAAATTATATTTTTGCCATGTACGCATAATAAAACAGATTTATTTATATGCCTAGATGGAAAAATATAATTTTTAAAGAAAATTATATTTTTGCCATATACACCAATATCTCATTATTATAACCAACTAATGATAATGGTTTAATAGTTTTTTTAATTTTAATCGGTATATTACCAACATATTTTTTTATCCAATCTAAAATCATTTTTTCAGGATCTTCATCAATTAATTCTATTTTTGGAAAACGTAATATATCATGTTCTATCATCATTATCATATAATTTTTTTCTGTATCATTCTCAATAAATTTTGTTCGTTTTTTAGGTATTAAAAATTGTTCTTGAGCAAATGCATATGATTGAGCAGATTCAATACTATTATCAAGTTTTAAATTTTTATTAATCATTTTTTTTATCTTATTATATCTAAATAATATTGGTATGTCTAAACGTGTTACTATAAATTTTTTAATATTAATATCATTTTTATCATTTTTATCATTTTTATCATTTTTATCATTTTTATCATTTTTATCATTTTTATCATTTTTATCATTTTTATCATTTTTATCATTTTTATTGTATTTTTCTATATCACTTATTAAATTTAATAAACTATCTTTTTCACCTACAATTACAAAATATATATAATCAGCAGATATTTCGATAACATTATTATTTTTATTATTTTTATTATTTTTTTCTTTAATATTACACATTATTAATATCTATAATTTATCTTATAATAAATTTTTTTAATATATAAATAATACAAAAACTATTTAAGAAAATATTAATATATACAATCATACTAAAATGTCTCAAGAACAAACCCAAAACGCACCAACAAACGCTGATTCTCGTCAACCAGTATCTTTTACCGATGTATCTATCGACTCACTACGTTCATCTTTTAACGATACCTATAAAGTATCTAAAGGTTCTGCATCACAACTTGTACTTGGATTTCAATCAATGCATAATCGTCTTCAAGAACCAACAAATGAATATCAACAAACTCTCTATCCAAAACTAAAAGATCTATGTGAACGTCTTTCAACTAAATATACCGAAACATTTCTCACAACTTTTGGAAGTGATGTAGAACGTCAAGTTTTCGGTGCAAACTTGAACGGAAATCGTAATAATGGTTCTCTCTATCGTTCTATTCCAAGTGGAGTAAATCGTAATCTTACATATAATTATGCACAATTTGGACAACTTATGCGTGTACTTACAAATCGTCTACGTTTTGTAACACAACGTGATCCATCTAGTGTACAACGTTATAAAGATTCTACTGATGAACTCGTTGCATATCAAAAACTCCAAAATACAGTTAATACATTTATGACATTTCTTACTGATCTATCGAATGAATGGAATCAACTTGTAACCGAAACTCGAACACGTTTTGCTGTATCTGAACAATCGAATGGACAAGAACGTGGACAAGAACATCAACCACGTCAATATCAACAAAATCGTCAATCACGTTCTAGACAAACATCCCAATTCCAATCTACACAACAAACACAACAAACACAACAAACATCACAAACATCACAATCATCACAATCATTTCAATCGCGTCAACGTACTCATCAATCTACTCGTCAATCTACTCGTCAATCTACTCGTCAACCTACTCGTCAACCACAAACAAATCGTAGTTCATATCCTTCACAAAATGGCGGTGAAGGATGGACTACACAACGTCGTCGTACTAGTAGAACACAAAGCAATACTCAATAGAATAATTTATAGTTTATAGTTTATAGTTTATAGTTTATAGTTTAAAAATATTAAATAAAATTAATTATAAATAAATTAATTTATAATTAACTTTCATTTTATTCATCTAAATCATTTGATTTTATTGTCAAAATTATTAATTAGATGGTGATTCATCTGATGGTTCATCTGATTGGTCAGATGATTGGTCAGATGATTGGTCAGATGATTGATCAGATTTTGATTTTGATAACATCATCATTGCGATTAATCCAATGGATGATAGACAACATAGAACAATACACGCGACACAAATAACAGTGTCAAGTGCAGTAAAAGAACCAATAATTCCACTAATTGCTTTACCAATAGATCTTATAACACCTCCAATACCACCGTCTTCAGCTTTTGATTCTACACTTGTTTCAGCTTTAGTAGTAGTACCTGCCGAAGAAGTATCAACAGTTTGTATACCAAGTTTATTTAAAATATTTGTTACCATAGTATTACTTTGATCTGTAAATTCTTTACATAATAATTTATCAGATATTTTTTGTATAAGCGATATATTAGCATTTTCTTTATTATATTCACCTTCTGCTACAATACTTCCAATATTTACTATTTGATCTTGTGATATATTACTCGAACATGATTTAATTGAAATGTCTTTCGATTGAGCCTTAATATAATTTGAAATATTTTGTGAAAACTCACGATCAACAGTATTTGATTGATTATTCCATACATTATTATTTGCATTAGCTGTAACTGGTTGTGGTGTAAAAGCTAAATCTCCACTTTTCATAGTAGCATTAGCCTTATTTATAAGATTTGTATAATCATTTGAAGAAGATACACTTTTTAAATTAGCAGCAATAGCATTCCCCATGAGTGAACTCATATCCACAGTTTGAGCTGTATTTTGTATTGATTTTACAGAAAGATTTGTTTGTTGTAATAATTCAACAGCAATTGTATCAACATTATGTGATCCTCCCAATACAATTGTTCCTATTTCTGCTTTAGCATAAGAAGATGCTGATGACGATGTTGATTGTGAAGTTTTTACTATAGATGCTGCTATACTTTTATTTACATTATTAGTAAATATTTTTAAATCTGATTTATTTATATAATTATTATGAATATTATTCGTTATTGTTGCTGATGAGCCACAATCACCAATACCAAATGCACAAAAACCCATTATAATATATATATATATATATATTATAATTTATTTTGAATTTTATATATAAAATTATATTATTAATTATCAGAAGATTTTTTTCTAAAAATTAATAATAAAAAAATTATAATAATTATTAATAATAAACAAGATGATGCTACACTTAAAATTATATATATTGTATCACTTTTTGCTTCAGATTCAGGTGGTGTAGTTGGTGGTGTTGGTGTTGGTGTTGGTGTTGGTGTTGGTGTTGGTGTTGGTGTTGGTGT
>Ga0214923_10002041_pt1 | contig 27621 bp, 24 predicted proteins | sample LL1510_MetaG_FD_177993 | JGI IMG/M metagenome (GOLD analysis project Ga0214923, IMG submission 177993) | Freshwater microbial communities from Lake Lanier, Atlanta, Georgia, United States - LL-1510 | ecosystem: Environmental > Aquatic > Freshwater > Lake | place: USA: Georgia | collected...
TAGGTACGGTAGTATTTGGGAAGGTTGTGTTCGGAACTGTAGTATTTGGGAAAGTGGTATTTGGGACGGTAGTGTTGGGAAAAGTTGTGTTAGGTACGGTAGTATTTGGGAAGGTTGTGTTAGGTACGGTGGTATTTGGGAAGGTTGTGTTAGGTACGGTATTTGGGAAGGTTGTATTAGGTACGGTAGTATTTGGGAAAGTGGTATTTGGCACGGTAGTGTTGGGGAAAGTGGTATTTGGGATGGTAGTGTTGGGGAAAGTTGTGTTAGGAACGGTAGTGTTGGGGAAAGTGGTGTTCGGAACTGTAGTATTTGGGAAAGTGGTATTTGGCACGGTAGTATTTGGGAAGGTTGTGTTAGGTACTGTGGTGTTGGGAAAAGTTGTGTTAGGTACGGTAGTGTTTGGGAAAGTGGTGTTAGGCATGGTAGTTATAGGTGCAATTGTTGGTATAGGTTCAGCCATTATAAGAATCCGATTATTATTAGTGTCCGCAATATAAACATTATTTGATCCATCTAGCGCAACATGACGAGGATAATTTAATTGGGCGGAAGTTGCTAGACCACCATCTCCTGAAAATCCAGCCGAACCATTTCCAGCAATCGTTGATATATTTTTAGTTATTGCATTTATTTTGCGAATCCGATTATTGGCACTGTCCGCAATATAAACATTATTATTTCCATCTACTGCAAGACCATGGGAAACATTTATTTTGGCTGAAGTTGCTAGATCACCATCTCCTAAAAATCCAGCCGAACCATTTCCAGCAATGGTATTTATTTTTTTATTTATTGCATCTATTTTACGAATCCTATAGTAGTAATCAATAATATAAACATTATTTGATTTATCTATCGCAACACAAATTGGATATTTTACTTGGGCATAAATTGCTTCAACGTTTTCTCTTGTATCTCCACTTGCAGTTGCATTAATTCCATTCGTTGTATTTCCAGCAATTGTTGTTATTATCCCATTTGAATCTATTTTGCGAATCCGATGATTATTATAATCAGCAATATAGACATTATTCGCTCCATCTACCGCAAGACTATATGGGTAGCATAATTTGGCGGAAGTTGCATTACCACCATCTCCTGAAAATCCAGGCGAACCATTTCCAGCAATAGTATAAATATAATTTGCTGTCATGCTTATATTAAAATAAATGCCAGAAGACAATGGTATAAACCGTATACGATGGTTACCATTTTCACAAATATAGACATTATTTGATTTATCTACCGCAACATCATAGACGTTATTTAATTTGGCGAAAGGTGCTGGGCCATTATCTCCTGAAAATCCAGGCAAACCATTTCCAGCAAAGGTTCTTATTATTCCATATGCATCTATTTTGCGAATCCGACAAATAGTATAGTCCGAAATGTAAACATTATTCGCTCCATCTACCGCAACACTATAGGGGGAGCTTAATTTGGCGGAAGTTGCTAGACCACCATCTCCTGAAAATCCACCCGTACCATTTCCAGCAAAGATTCTTATGTTTCCATCACGTTTAAAAGAATTTGGCGCAAATGTAATAGTTGGGTCATATGGTGTAACACTATTAATTACATCATTACTATAATATGTACCATTGAATGCCCTAACATATACAAAAGTATTATTTCCATTTTGCAAACCGGATATTGTATACGGCAATTCGTTTAATTGAATACTAAAATAAGTAGATCCTCCATCTATTGAATATTCATATTTTTCAATTTCAACACCACCATTAGACGTTGAAGCACCAAAATTTATAATTGCGCTTTTATTTCCTGGAGTTACAGTAAAATTTGTTGGCACTGATGGCGCAGTAGGCATAATTGGCGTAAAACTATAAGTAGCGTACTCACCTGCTATATTTGCATTATTTAATGCCCGAACGTATATGGTGTATGTTGTTCCATTAACAAGAGGTTTTGCAAGATAATCACTAGTTATTTGGCTTCCACTTGAAAAATTTCTAAAATTTGTTCTATCCCAACTATATTGGTATGATTGAATTGTACAAGGAGAATCAATGTTGAATCCACTGACCCCCCTAGTATCAGCAGTAGCCCCGCCAGCCTGAGACGGAGGATCAAAATATACGGTTACCCTCGCGTTACCTATAGATCCCCTAAGATTGGTTGGTGCCGATGGTATTCCACCTCTAATTTTATAACCAGTATATGGAGTTTTATCACTGTAATATTTGTCATTATATGATCTAATGTATAATAAATGTAGTTGTCCATTGTTTAACACCGACCCCGATATGTCAAATTTTGCTGGTGCATACGGGATAGTCTTAGTTGCTTCTTTCCAAGTATTTCCGGAATCAAATGAATATTGATATTTTATAAAAGTACCATTGCCTAGATTTGAAGGTTGTTGAAAATATACACCTATCAAATATTTTTCAGATTGAAGTTGATTTGGATAGTCGTACATGGTATAGAAACCTGCGCTAACATAATCAGGTGGCGATGGTTTACTAATTGACATTCTGATAAAAATATACTTTTACTATAAAAGTATATTTATTTTTCAAGAAACACCCCCTTCATCTGCGAAACAAAATAAATCAACACATGTTCAATATTAGAAACATTGGAGTGCGTAATCGTTTCCACAATATTCAAAAAATCCCGAGTAACTCCATAAGAATGTTTCCGTATAAAATAATGAAAATAATGTTTCAATATATTCTTCTTATCCACGTTGTATTGAATACTCGTCTGATGAATATACCCGATAATATCCCTCTCATTCTTCTCTGACGATAGCAACATCGTATGGATTGTCTCTAAAATACTATCCGTCAATATATGAATACCCCACTTTTGCTCTAAAATATCACTCATCTGATTCAACTGAATGAAATTGATCATACTCCGAATATCCGAATGATAGTTATTCTGTATCATTTCAATGGCCTCGTCCGAAATTTTCAATTTCTCGGCATCCACAATCGTCTTAATAAATGCATAAATATCCGGCTTGGGTAATTGATTAAATCGCACACAAATAAATTCATTCTTCAAAGACTCGTCTATTTTGGAAATATAATTACAAATCAAACAGAATCGCACATTATAACAAGAGGTCTGTAATAAATATTTCAACGCCTGCTGTGCATTCTTCGTCATATAATCCACCTCATCCAATATCACGAATTTCAGCCCCGGATTGAAGAAATTCTTGGATTTCACAAATTGATAAATCTGGTTCCGAATGATATCAATCCCCCTTTCATCAGATGCATTCAGATGTATCAAATTCCCCCGATTCGTCTGATTGTATTTCGCCTGATATTCATTGATCAAATTGATAATCGTCGTCGTCTTACCAGTCCCAGGAGGGCCATAAAAAAGCAAATTCGGGAAATAATTTCTATTCAATATATTCTGAAACAATGCTCTATTCATAGACGATAAAACAATATCTTGAAACTGGGTCGGTCTATATTTTTCAACCCATGGAACACTATCAATCGTCGCCGATGCCATCAGATCTCTCTGGATTCTTTTCTACATAATCAAAGGCATTTTTCTATGCCGTTTGTAAAGATAAAGATTTATTTATCTATACGATAAAAAAACCATCCGACGAATCCAGGCGCCCCTTCCTCCCATCTTTTTTGTAATTCGGGATCCACTATTCGCGTCAAGAAATGTTCATTTGCATTTTCCGAATGATTAGTACACCGATTCCGAAACTGTTTATTGGAGAGTTTTTCCGTAATTTCGTCCAATATTTTCGCATAAACGGACATGTTTATTGGAAATCGGTCCTGAATGATTTTCAATCCATTTTCAATAAAGGGCAGACATTCTATATTTTCCGCCAGACGTCTCAAATATTTCTTCGCCAATACAGAACGGTCTTCATACCGAATTTCTTGTGAATTACGATAAAAGAAAATCATCGTAAAAGAGGATAATATATTGAAAAACCGATTCAGTTCCATAGAGTCGCCTTCTTCGCTCGTTTCTTCGTTAAGCGACATTATATTCTCCACGCAATGACTATTTTCGTCGTCGGTGTTATAAAGAATTTCAAAAATGGTCTTCTTATAGACAAAAAGTACCACATCGGTATGATTCAAGCATTGGGATAGATCCGACTTGTATATTTGTTCAATATATTCCAAGAAATAACAATAGCTCTTTTGGCTATAAAAATAGGCATAATCTACGCTCTTTTTTTTCAAAAGTACAAATCCAAATATAAGGTTCATAATCTCTAAACCTAAAAACATTGTATAATCTGGGTTGGAAAGTGTATTCAATACATTCAACTTGGTAACCGTATCAAAATATTCTTCCACTATCAAGCAATATTTTATCACAATTCGCTCTTTGAAATATTCTACCATTTTTGCGTCCATTTTCTGTAATATTATTAATTACCACAAAAACCTATATAAATAGAAACGATAAAATAAGATTTATAAATAGCCTTGTTTTTGTAAATGAGCAATCCTGCACCTTCCACAACTAGTGGTTCCACTACCTCTCCTAATGCAGCTGCCGCCGCTACCCCCAATGGATATCGTCTACCCGAGAATAATACAATGCAACACGCAGCGAAGCTTGCTGTAGTTGAGGATAAGCCTATAATGCTTGATTACTGGACATTCTCATTAGAAAAGTCGGTCCTTATCGGTGTCAAGGAAAATCAAGAAAAACTCCTCGTTAAGAGCGAGGACGAATATACCAGCCCCATTTCCAAGATTTTCAAGGTAGGAAAGGAATACATTGTAATGACGGAGAATTCCATTTATATTGTGGATGTGGAAATCCCCACTCGCCGTATTTCGGCATAATCTTATCTAGTTATATGTTATAGATAATAACTAGATATATGTTTCCCTTCAATAGTTCTTATCATGATATTGTCTTGCTTTTCTTAAACAGATTCGGCCTTGCTATGAAAATATATTTGGTATTGTTTATCGTGGGTATTGTTCATATGAAACCCGTACAATTTTTAGAAGCAAATTTTGTGATAAAGATTTTGTTGGCGGCATTTTTAATGTACCGGTTCAACCCCTATTTCCAACATAATAGACATTTCACAGAATTAGATAGAAAGATCAGTTTTTCGGCGGGATGTTTTATTCTCCTCATCACTTTCGCCGATTTCATAGAATATTTTATAGAACATATTCGGGGCATAATCACACCACATACGTTGCCATGGATTGAACCTATAGTATCCCGGATAACGACTCCATCTGCTCCGCCGTCAGCGATGGAGGAAATTCCACCTCAAAATCAATGACCATATTCCCCATCTGACCATTCTTATTCATACCCAACTGGGGAATCGTCTTTTTCGTTCCGGGCCGAATAATACTAGGATTGGATTTATTATTGATGGAGAGTAATTTCCCATTCAAGTGCGGTATTTCAAAAGAAAACCCACATAACGAATCTTTCAGCGAAATCTTTTTCGTATAATGTAAATCCTGACCGCTTCTCTTGAATGGTGTCGTATTCGCGATTTTTATGCGAATATGTATGTCTCCTTTTTGGTCATTGATTTCGTTTCCGCCTTTTTGAAAAAGTATCATCTCGTTTTCCTCTATCCCGGGAGGAATTTGTATATGAAATGAAATATGTTCCGACGCCTTCATATTATTCACCAATTTCCAGCGTTCCAGTGTGATTTCCTTTGATGCTCCATGATAGCATTCTTCCATAGTAATTTCAACTATGGTCTCAATGGGTGCAGGTGGACTATGGAAGGTCTGTGTATGGAATATACCTCCGCCGCCACCGCCACTATGAAAAACGCGTATTTCCGGCCCACCACCACCCATATGGAATCCTCCTCCCGGAAATCCTCCCATACCTCCGTTAAACATCATATTAAATATCTGATTGATGTCTTGAAAATCATCCATGCTATGCATACGTCCGAAACCCGGATTCCCCTGCCCGAACCGTAATTGCATATCATATTGTTCCTTTTGCTGGGCATCTCCGAGTACTTCGTATGCATTATTAATCTCCAGGATTTTCGCCTTGGCTTCTTCGGACGGATTTCTATCGGGGTGATATTTCAGTGATAAAGACCGATAGGCCTTTTTGATTTCACTGTCATTCGCATCTTGTGAAACGCCTAGAATCTCATAATGCGTCGGCATTACTATCGTGTATCGTATTTACTATTTCTATCCATTTGTTTATATATTTTCATACGAATTTACATAAACAAAGGTTGCATAATATAGGATATTGTATGAATCATGGATACAACACCCTCATTTATTTCTAAATACAGGCCGTATTATATTGCCGATTTTTGCGATAATGATCTTACAGAAACGGGTTCAAAAGATTCCGCCGAATTACTACCCATACTAAATACCCTCTTTGAAATAGATGATCTTAATATACTTTTACTCGGGAATCCGAGCTCCGGGAAAACCACTTTGATATACGCGATTATTCGCCATTATTATGGCTTGGATAAAAAATCGCCACTTCCGGAGAACAATATCATGTTTATCAATAATTTGAAGGAGCAGGGGATTCAGTATTTCCGTAATGAGATGAAGACATTTTGTCAATCCCATAGTCTTATTTATGGTAAGAAGAAGCTGTTGATTATTGATGATATTGATTTCATTAATGAGCAAAGTCAGCAGGTGTTTCGGAATTATATTGATAAATATAGTCATAATATCCATTTCATTTCCGTCTGTACGAATATTCAAAAGGTCATTGAGAGTATTCAATCACGGTTGCATATTATTCGTATTCGGACGCCTTCACAGAATTCCATTGCCAAAATAATGGACCGGATTGTTGATGCCGAGAACTTGGAAATAGATGACGAATCTAGGCAATATTTACTGATGCTTTCCAATCATTCCATTCGCACCATGTTGAATCACTTGGAGAAGATTTATATTATTCAGCGGCCGATCACGTTGGACCTCTGTAAAAAAATCTGTTCCAATATTTCGTTTCAGCAATTTGAGAAATATGTGGAGTCGCTGAAAAGAGAGAACTTGACGGAGGCCATCGGGATTTTGATGGAAATTCATGATTATGGGTATTCGGTCATTGATATTTTGGATTACTTTTTTACCTTTGTAAAATGCACGCCGCTTCTGACTGAAGAACAGAAATATCGGATTATACCGTTTTTATGTAAATATATTAGTATTTTTCATAACATTCATGAGGATTCCATTGAGCTGGCGCTCTTTACGAATAATTTGTTGGATGTCATTTGTGGGGGGAGGTAAAAACGTGTAAATTGGGAATATTTAGAATTTATCGGGTAAATGGTACGCGAATATAATCATTGCATAGTATAAGTATACAATGAGTAATGGAATAATAACAACGTTTGCCGGAACTGGTATCATTGGATCTTCAGGAGATAATTCTACTGGTCCAGCCATTTCCTATAATTTAAATCATCCACGAGGTATATTTCTAGATAACACAGGTAATGTTTATATTGCATCTGCTAGGATTCATAAAATAAATGCAATGAATAAAAACATATCATCTGTGGCGGGAGGCGTTATGTTTGGATATGGGGCTAATAACGTTCCAGCAGAATCAACTACTCAAGTCATGCTAAACTTACCATGTAACGTATGTTTGGATAGTCAAGGTAATGTTTATTTTACAGACACTAATAATCACCGTATTCGTAAAGTAAGTACAAGTGGAATTATAACAACAATTGCTGGAGCTTCGGGATCAGTTTTAGCGAGTACTTCTATTACTTTAGCCAGATTAACTTATCCATTTGGCATTTTTATAGACAGTTCAAATAATATTTATATTTCGGATACTGGTAATCATCGGATATGTAAAATAAATTCAACTGGAAATACTTTGACTACGATTGCAGGAGATGGCACTCCTGGATATTTGGGAGATAACATTAGTGCTACTTCATCTAGATTATTAAACCCTAGAGGTATCTTTGTAGATAACGACAGAAATATTTATATCGCAGATACTGGTAATCATCGGATTCGTAAAATAGATAACAATGGGATAATATCAACGATTGCAGGAGGCGGAGGTGTTGATGGTGGCTATTCAGGTGATAACGGTATAGCAACATCAGCTAAATTATATAATCCATATGGTGTATGTTTAGATCTTTCAAAAAATGTTTATATTGCAGATACTAGCAATAATCGGATTCGTAAAGTGGATGTCAACACTCAAATTATATCAACTATTGCCGGGAACTACAATAGTGGGTATGCAGGTGACGGTGGCTTGGCTACTTCAGCTCAATTAAATAATCCAACCGATGTCAAGGTAGATATGTCAAATAATGTTTACATTTGCGACACTGACAATAATCGGGTTCGTAAAATAACTTTTCCTATAAACTTACCAACTACAATTCCGAACACCACTTTTCCAAATACCACAGTGCCGAACACAACTTTCCCAAATACTACCCGACCAAACACCACTTTCCCAAATACCACAGTACCTAACACAACCTTCCCAAATACTACCCGACCAAACACCACTTTCCCAAATACCACAGTACCTAACACAACCTTCCCAAATACCACAGTACCTAACACAACTTTTCCAAACACTACCGTCCCGAACACAACCTTCCCAAACACTACTGTACCTAACACCACTTTTCCAAATACAACAGTACCTAACACAACTTTTCCAAACACTACCGTGCCGAACACAACCTTCCCAAACACTACTGTACCTAACACCACTTTTCCAAATACAACAGTACCTAACACAACTTTCCCAAATACCACAGTGCCGAACACAACTTTCCCAAACACTACCGTACCTAACACAACTTTCCCAAACACTACCGTGCCAAATACCACTTTTCCAAATACAACAGTACCTAACACAACCTTCCCCAACACCACAGTACCTAACACAACCTTCCCAAATACTACAGTTCCTAACACCACTTTCCCAAATACTACAGTACCTAACACAACCTTCCCCAACACCACAGTACCTAACACAACTTTCCCAAATACAACAGTTCCTAACACCACTTTCCCAAATACTACAGTACCTAACACAACCTTCCCAAATACTACTGTTCCTAATACGACTTTCCCCAACACCACAGTACCTAACACAACCTTCCCAAATACTACAGTTCCTAACACAACCTTTCCAAATACCACAGTACCTAACACAACCTTCCCAAATACCACCGTTCCAAACACCACTTTCCCAAATACCACAGTACCTAACACCACTTTCCCAAATACTACCGTACCTAACACAACCTTCCCAAATACTACAGTTCCTAACACAACCTTCCCAAATACTACCGTACCTAACACAACCTTCCCAAATACCACCGTACCTAACACAACTTTTCCCAACACTACCGTCCCAAATACCACTTTCCCAAATACTACAGTACCTAACACAACCTTCCCAAATACTACTGTTCCGAATACCACTTTCCCCAACACCACAGTACCTAACACAACCTTCCCAAATACTACCCGGCCAAACACCACTTTCCCAAATACTACTGTCCCGAATACCACTTTTCCCAACACCACAGTACCTAACACAACTTTCCCAAACACCACAGTACCTAACACAACTTTTCCCAACACTACCGTCCCAAATACCACTTTCCCAAATACCACCGTACCTAACACAACCTTCCCAAATACCACCGTTCCAAATACCACTTTCCCAAATACCACTTTCCCAAATACCACTTTCCCAAATACCACTTTCCCAAATACCACTTTCCCAAATACCACTTTCCCAAATACCACAGTACCTAACACAACTTTTCCCAACACTACCGTCCCAAATACCACTTTCCCAAATACCACCGTACCTAACACAACCTTCCCAAATACCACCGTTCCAAATACCACTTTCCCAAATACCACTTTCCCAAATACCACTTTCCCAAATACCACTTTCCCAAATACCACTTTCCCAAATACCACTTTCCCAAATACCACTTTCCCAAATACCACCGTTCCAAACACCACTTTCCCAAATACCACAGTACCTAACACAACCTTCCCAAATACCACAGTACCTAACACAACTTTCCCAAATACCACAGTACCTAACACAACTTTCCCAAATACCACAGTACCTAACACAACCTTCCCAAATACTACCGTGCCAAATACCACTTTCCCAAATACCACTTTCCCAAATACCACTTTCCCAAATACCACAGTACCTAACACAACCTTCCCAAATACTACTGTACCTAATACTACTTGGCCCAATACCACAATTCCAATGACTGCATGGCCAAATACTGCCGAACCCAATACTGCAATTCCAATGACTGCATGGCCAACTACTACAGTACCAACGAATACTCCACCTAGTTCCACAGTTCCGAATACATCTATACCGTCAATCGGATTCGCTCGTACCACATTTTCACCAGCAAAATTCACTCCAACACCCCCACCAATTCCAAATAACACATTAACGAAACCATCATCAATTCTAACTATTCCTGCAAATACTCCAACAAGTATTCCCACTGTATCTGCAGCCCCAAGTTCGTCACAAGAATTAGCCGGTGCATTATTTGCAGCTGCAGCTGGCCCAGTTATTTCAGAAGTTTTATTGCATGCCCCCTTTATCCTGTAAGCATCAGCTTTACAATGATGCTTACATGTAAAATAGGACAACTAATTTATCGGTAACGATGTAGCCCTTGAGATTCAACGTTGTATGTTTGAATTGTTACCATAAAATAGTGACAATTCAAAAAATGAGTTTTATTACAAAAACAAAATAGGTCACAAAAACGACATAAGTTTTCCACGCATTTCATCGTTTACCTGAATGGTCAAAATAACCGCAGTTTCTTCCGAGGTTTGAGTATTACGAATATTCGCTGGAATTTCAATACTTTTATTCATCGGATTCATAAATTGCCCAAATAATTCGCTATTATTCATTGAAACTGTAATAATTGCCGCCATTTCTTCCGACGTTTTGATATTACGAATATTTACTGGGATTTCACCATTCGCCCCAGAAAACTCACCAGAAGAAGGAGAACCAATAAGAACAACCGCCGTATCCTCGGATGTTTGAACATTCCTTATAGTAGCGGGAATTTCAACTACGTCCCCCGCAGTCATATTTTCTTTCGTGTCGCGTAGTTGAAAACCGACAAATACCGATATTAGGAAAAGGATAGCAACGATGAGGAATAATGTGTTTACAAATTTCATTCTTGTAATCAACGCAAATATATACATATTTAGAATATTTTATTACTATACTTCTCGCAATTAATATATAACGGCTATATAAATACATCTGGAGCGTAATAGATAACATTATGACAAAACAAATTTTTTGCAAATCTGTCAACAATGAATATCTATTTGATTTTCTTGAAAAGGTCTGTCTAAAAACCGACAAATACTATCTATTTGATCTAAATGCTTACCGAAAAATGGTATTTTATGGTTATCACGAAGAATTTTGCGAGAACCTAAAAGAATATTACCATTTATCCAAGCAATTTTATTTAGATCGCAAAATAAGCTATAATTCAATCACTACCATATTCCGCCAAATATGTAAGAACAAAAACATTGCCTTTACCACGAAGATAAAATACAACGAATCCGTTTATAACATCAATTATTTGATCTATTTTTCTAGTTCTCTGGAAGAAATCTAGAGAACCCAGAGGTCAAGATGGGTCTTTTTCTATGTATTTTATATTAGTATTAGTAATAATAGAATGTGGAACCGAATTCCTAGCGCCATTGTGAATATTATTTTGGAATATGACGGGCGTATCAAATACCGAAGAGGAATCTATATAGACAGTTTGGCTAAGACAGATCCCAGATTAGAAATAGTGGACAGAATTATACAAAAACGTATCGGGGTTCTCCAAACAGTGGAAACCGGCGAGGCCAATTCTTTTTATTTTGAAGTAGAGTTTGAAGGAGTTATGGAATATACTGGGTTGGCTTATAGTTATTCTAGCATTACGGATCAATTGGAGGTTGCTTATTTTGATTTCCGGAATTTAGAGAACCTATTACAAATAAAGACGACCATTTATTGATATTCATCGTACATCGTGGTCGCTGACATAACATTTACAATGAATATACATTATCACCATAGAAAAATAAATATAAAATCATAATATATATTTTTTTATATTTAATAGGATGTTTAGCTCAACCAGTATCCCAAGATATTTATTTTTAGTAGTGACAATCGCGGTCGCATCCTATGTAGGCAGATCTTTCATACAAAAAATAGACTCAAACAATCATGATGTGATGATTCAAAAATATATTCTGAATGAATCGCCCCTCTATGGAAACAATCGCCCCAAGATCTGGATCCACTCCAAATACGAAATCAATGCTCGCAAATGGCGCGACTTCCATAGCCGTAACACTACCGATCTGAATCAGCCTTATTTATTATTGACGATCAAATCCATCATTGAGCATTGCCAACAAGATTTCAATATCTGTCTCATAGATGATGATTCTTTTAGCAATTTACTTCCCCATTGGGATATTGATTTAAAACAAATGCCCGAGCCTTTTCGCTCCCATTATCGCGAAGTTGCCCTTTTAGAGATTTTATATGAATATGGTGGAATGATCGTGCCCAACTCCTTCGTCTGTCGTAAATCATTGAAACCCGCGTATGACGAATATATAGCAGAGAATAAACCCTTTATTTTTGAGAACCTCAATCGGCATCATCAAAATCACCCATCCAAGCGACTTCTCTTCGTTCCGGATATTCATTTCATGGGTTCTCCCAAACGGGATCCGGAGTTATCTGATATGATTCATTTTGCACGAAAACAGAATTCCAGTCCCCATTTTTCCGAGGATTTGACCTTCTTAGGTAATATATCCTATTGGTGTGTGGAAGAGGCCCAAAAAGGAAAAATAAATTTAGTACTCGGTCAGCGCATCGGCGTGAAAGATGTTAAAAAGAGACCGATACTATTGGAAGATTTGATGGATGAGAAAGAACTCCTTTTGTCTTGTGATAATTTGGGCATTTATATTCCCGGTGATGAATTATTGAAGAGAACCAAATATCAATGGTATCCCGTTTTGAGTATTCCCGAGGTTCTCCATTCTACGCCGATTGTTTCCAAATATTTACGCGAATCTTTGGCGAGCACGTCTTCCGAATATGGTAGTGAAAAGACGACCGTTATCAAGAGCGAGGTTATCGCGGTTATATAATGTCTATCCGTGTTTTTTTTTGAATTGTGATAAAGACACCACAATTCAAACCTATTTCCTCTGGCATTTTCTAGTCAGCAGTTTTCGTTTACGATTTTTTTTTGTTTTACCTGTAGCCCCACCATGCCTGGTAAAATGACCAACAATTCCCGAATTTAAAAATAGGAGGATCATAGAATCCACTTTTTTACGAAATGCATCAAAAATAGGAGTTCTATGATTTTTTATACCAATATCCACATCGGGTTTAAATTTTTTAAAATATCTTTCCGAGAACACACCACTATCCGTTTCATACCAAACATCACCAGACGATTTTTTATATGATGTATGTACATGACTGACAATTAACAATATATTTGCAATTATGATTATATCAAGATTTTCCTCAATAGAGTCATTACTTTCACTTGTTACAATAAAATCACCCAAGGCATCCTTTATCTCTTGTTCTTTCAGTTTCATAAATGACCAGACAAGTAGGATAGCTTGAATAATTTTTGCATGTTTTATTCCAGCCCCCAAGCTATCTGAATTATCATATTCATATAGCTTATTGTATATGGGAAGATAATAACGAAATAATTGTTTCATTCTTTTTCTTATTTTTTCAGGGATTTCTTTGAATTTATAGAAACGCATTGTGGTTTCTGGGAACGAATGTAATGATAACGTTCTTGAACGTGTATTTTCTTTGGATAATGCTGGATAATGCTGAAAACCTTCATTTTTCCTAGATTCCCGGTAATCTTGGTTTTCTTTTAATTCTTGAGGGGTTATATTCGGTAATGTATATGTTCTTCTGTTCGGGGTAAAAGGTATAAATCCTGACATATTTATTACAATATGATAATATTTTATTTGCATTTTGTAGACCGATTACTTTGTAGACCGAATCACCCAATCCATCGTAATAAACGTATTTTCAATGATATAATCGGTCAGGTTCTCTAAAATATATTTCTCAAAGTAATTCTTGTTCACAATCATCTTATTACCATAAAAGCGACAATAGAAATGATACGCATCAAAGATAGAAATCGTCTGTGTCATGAACTCCATTTCTTTCGTATCGTCATCGTCGCCCTCTCTGTGACCGCCATATTTTACATAATTCGTTTTCAAAATATGTTGCTTCAATTCTTCCAGGGCGATTTGTATATCCATCGGTTTATCCCATAGCGTACTACGAATATGCGAAATGTATTTGTCGCGTTCTATTTCCATCTGTGGAAAGAAGTGCGTTATGATATCTATAATCTGTTTATCATTTAACCGTTTTCCGCCACCAGTAGTGCAATCCTCATGCGAATCCATATCCGATAACCACCTATTATAAAGGGCCACCACCTCTTCTATTTCAAAGTCAGTTTCCGTCATATCCGTAACAATCGTCTCCGTCCAATACCGTAAAAACATCTGAATATTCGGTAGAAATTCACTCGTAATTCCCTGAAAACTATCGGTCTCCGCGCGATAATAATCATTCAGTCGCTCAATAATCAAATTCTTCATCGTCTGCTGGAACATGATGGCGGGCAAATAATTCGCGTCTAAGAATTTGTTCCATAGATATTGCACATCCTTCCATGTCATATGTGGCACCCTCACATCAACCGCCGTAATTTGTATAGAAGCGACCCTACCCGATATTTGAATATATTCTTTGATGAATTTATCAATCATATCACCAGGGTTCGTCTCTTTCAAAGCAAACACCATATTACGCAACTCTAAATCATTACTCTTTTCGGCAGCGTATTCATCGGAGTTACCAAATCGGTTGGAATAATGACAGGCCACGCATAAAATATCCAGAGCGTATTTGGATAGAAAGGATATCCAATAATCTTCGTCGTTGACCGCCTCATTAATACGGAGAATACGAGAGCTCTGATAGTCGTGATCATAATATTTATAGCGGAATGTCTGATTCAAATTCGCACCGAAGAACTGTTGGCATATCTGATTCAACTCTTTCAATAAAGACTTGGCGCGAATATCAATGAAATGCGTGACCTTGTTATTCTTCTTTTTGATATTATCCCCGAGAACCGTCAAGAAATACTTGACCTCGGTCTTGGATGAAAACAGAGTAGGATAAAACATCCGGAGAACCGACTGAATCGTCTCCGAATTCGGTATCGTCGTAAACAGATGATTATCGCGAATACGCTTCATTACGTAGATTCGGGTGCGCTGTTTCCATGACATCAAATTCGTATTTCTAGAAATCATAGAAAGGACATGATGCAGGATTCCATCTTCCGTACTAATATGATAGTTATTACCATCGTATAAAAAATAGGTCTCCGTCGTCGGAACATAGAAATACTGATTATTCGTCAAAAAAGACTCTATAAAACGGTCCTGATCATTCGTCATGACTTCTATTCGCTGTACCCGTTCTTCATGATTCGTCTTCATGTTCTCCAAAAGTGCAGGTAATTGATTACAAATATAGTTATTGGTTCTCTCTAACATATAAGGATTGTCCGCATATTTGGTAAAAAGATCCTGTATTACCTGTTTAGCCGAATCCATTTTTAGAGACACTACGCGTAACTTTATATGATTTTTAAAGATAGATTCATTTTGGGTGCAAATAAAATATGAAAATATTATATAATGAAATTATCAAATAAATGGATAATTCTTATTATTATCATCTGTTTATTTTTTATCGTTATTCCCTCCATTGTAAGTCAATATAAAAATAGTGAAAATTTTGATTTATATAGACAAAAGTCAAACTATGATGATTATTTGATTGTTAGTGCAAAATATAAAAAATCCACTGATTTTCTGAATGAGTTTCCAGCGCCTATAAAATCGGTAGTCATTGAGAAAAACAAAGATGTTCCGAACAAAGCCGGCGAAGCAACTAGTTATTTGTACTACATAATCAAAAACTACGACGATTTGCCCGAAAATGTGATATTTATACACGATGAAAATGAATCGTGGCATCATAATGGAAAAATAACCAGCGAAATCTATTATTGGATCAATGAATACGAGCAATTCGGTAAAACATACCACGAAGTCAATTTGGGAATTTTAGATATAAAAAAATGTCCTCAACATCGGTCATATCATGAATATCACGCACCAAACAGCGTATATAAAAAATTCTGGGACGAAGTAATGTTGCCATATATTGGTAATTATGAAGATGCAAAACCTGAAGTAGGTAGATGTTGTGCACAGTTTATCGTTTCTAAAAAAAATATTCAACAACATCCCAAGGAATTTTACGAAAAATATTACAACTGGCTTATTGAAAATACAAAGGGAGAAGGAATCGGGGATGGAGAATTTGGCGACCCATATAATGGTTGGTGGACAGGTCGGTATGCTGAGTACACTTGGCGGTTCATCTTCACAACCCAGGAATCAAAACCCCAAGCCCTCCAGATTGATTAAGCATTTCATCCCTCCGTCTTCTTCATTATCATCAATTGTCTGATTAATCATTTTCTTACCTTTGCTATAGCTATTCGCCTTTGGTTCAAATACCAGCTTCCAGTCTTCCATATCTTGGAATCCCGAGTATTTAGTGCTATCCGTCTGGACAATTCTATAATTACATCGTTTATAGTACTGTCTGCGTTTTACCCATTGATTCTGGAAGATGTCATGCGGATCCACAATATCAATGACCATCGGATTATCATGTTTCACTCTCAAAATTCTGCCAACAGATTGAATGATATCCGTCTTGGGCGTCACCATGACTAGGGTGGAAAGGGTTTTTATATCCAGCGCCTCGGCTGCCATGGCATAAGTGGCCAGGACGATTTGTTTGGATTCCGTCGCCTGTAAATCGGCCTGCTTCATTCCGCCCACATAATAACCGCACGGTGCGATTTTACGATATTCAATCGCATCATGTAAATAGGTCAAAAGAGACCGATTATGCGCGAGAATCATGATTTGGCTATCGGGGTTCTCTTCCACTAAATGACCCAAGACTCGGACGACAAAATCACTCCGGCGATTGTATGCGCAGAGTTTGCTAATCATTGTGGAGAACTTCGGTTGACCACGGAAATCCAGCTCGGGCTCCAAGAACTCCGCATCATCGGTCTTATATTGAATGGCCCTGACAGTTACTTCGTCGGTATCCTCCCGAGCCTCGCTATAGATCTTATCACCGATGAACATATGAAGGACACGGGTCAAACCGTCCTTGCGATCAACAGTTGCCGATATTCCCAACATATAATGCGTGACCGTTTTCAAGAGTGCCTTTGAAAATTGTTCACTACCGATACGGTGAACCTCGTCAATAATAGTGAGACCGAAAGTGGACATGGCTTCTTGTGGAAATTCCTTATCATACATGGTCTGAATCATACCTATAACGATGTCTTTGTCGGCGACATCAAATACCTGGGCCTGGATTTTACCGACGCGGGCGCCGGGGAGGAATTCTGCGATGCGCTCTATCCATTGGTTCATAAGGAATTCTTTATGGACGATGATGAGGGTTTTCTGTTTTAAGATGGAGATGATTTTGAGGGCCATGACTGTATTATGTGTTACGGTGAAATCGCCGAGAACAAATCGGCGATTCCCGTCAATCTCAAAGCCATAGTAATCGTCCTCTTCCAAAAATCGCACATCAAATGCATAACTCAACTGTGATAGGCGAATATCTCTAGAATAAAAGCACTTCTTTATTTTCAATGGGATTTCACTAAAACGTGCATAATTCGTTTGAAGCAGATTCAACATGATAAAACTAGTGGTGTGTTCAACCTTTACTGAAAATCCTAGAGAACGGATCAAATATAAAATACACTGTTTCAACACATGTGCTCTTGGCGGAAGGGATAGTCGGAATATCGTAGTATTAGAATAACCAATTCTGTCAAAAATGCCTGCGAGTAGTTCCAATTGATTTTTACGCGAATTACATATATAGTTTTTTTGCATCCACATCCCACTATATATATCATGGTTATAGCCATAATTGTATGGATCCATTCCAGGAATAGGTGTTTCCGGAAACAATATGGGTACGCGATAACCGAATAGTTTCGCTCTTTCCGGATGAACCAAATATTTTTCTACAGTCATGTCCATTTTTTCACCAGTAATACGATGAATAACCGATAATATATGGCTCTTGTTTACAATATAAGAATCGGTTGTATACCTTTCGCTAATTTCCACCATTGTTTCGCGTCCTCTGCATATTGTTAGTACATTTCTCAAACTAGAATCATCGCCCATGATTTGATCACCCACCTCAACATCCTGAACCTTTTTAATGGTTCCATCATACATCAAAATGGGGGTGTCCTTACCTAAGCATTTTCCACGCCCACAAGGCACCTCTAGAATCCCGCCATTATCACAGCTTTCTCCAGTCAATTCATTCCTTTTGTTCCCTTCGTCCCCCCCGTGCCTTTTTCCCTTATTCAAAACATGATCCACATAGACACCAATGATTTTCTCTTGATAATCACGCAAAGGCTTCTGGAAGACAAGGTCAATCTCCGAGCCCAACCCAACCTCGGTTTTCCCAGGAGTACCATAGCGCGCAATACCATAAAACCGAGGCACATAAATCTTGTTCGTATTTTCGCGATATACGGGAAATGCCGCCTCTTTTTCGGGTCCATAGCTCGGGCCCATCACGACGGGTTTCAACATCAAGTCTTTACAGAGAAAATCCAGGTCCTCTTTTGTCAGGGCACTTTTAGGTATGGTATATCCTCTCCTTCCTAGATGACTTCTGGAAGCTACATCTTGGCGGTATTGTTCGGTAAGGATGAGAGGGGCGACTACTTCCGCCTTGGTTTTCTTCATATCTCTTCAATGTTATCAAGGAAAATGTAGAGTCCGAATCATTCAATTTTCTCACAAGCAAACATTCAGCATAAATATATATGTTTATAATATAATAAATGAAAATCAGCAACCCGTTTAAGGATTTTGATGCCATAGAATATGCCTTACTGGGCGCTTTTATTATCTATTTAGTATTACCGGTCCCTATGCCATCTTTTCTCGGATCCATCATTGATACACCTGTCGGATATATTTTATTGTTTTTAATAACCGTATTTTTATTCTTCCATTCCAAATATATTTTAGCGATTGTCTTTATCGTTGTGGCATACGAACTCTTACGAAGAAGCGCAAACCACGGAATAAAACCTCTTTCTCCAATACCTATTCAAGGAGAAAAGGTGAAGAAAGTGAAACATGTGCAATTCACAGAAACAAACAACAGGGTTGACGACAAGAAAATGGCTTTTGAAGAAATACCATCTAGATTACATGATAAAGAACTAACTGGCGATTTTTCCACACAAACAACATTGGAAGAAAGCATAGTAAAAACCGCAAGAAATAACTTGGGGGATTTTGATTTTACCGGGGCTGGATTATTGAACTCATCATTTAAGCCGGTTTTTGATAAAGCCGATGGTGCTGCATCTTATGTGTAAGATGTTTATTTAGTGAATTGAGGTCTATCCGTGTTTTTTAAGCTTCGCAAAATCCAAATGGATACCGCTTCGCTTAAAAAACGTGGTTAGCTGCTATCTCTTTCACGGACGAATTTCATTCGTCCACGAATAGAGATTAAGGTCTATCCGAGGATAAGCCATTTTATACTTTTCGTGGATAAATGTATTTATCCACGAAAAGATTTTAATCGCATTATATATAAGTTATTAAGATGGTTTTATCAATAAATATGATTAGTAGTACACATCCTTGTGATGGCACATTAGAAATTTCCACAGATAACACTATAATATTTAATGGTAGTGCTCTTAACTGGTATATAATAAATGCTGAGAATAGTCTTGATTATGCAAATCGTATAGATCGTTACTATGCCGCTGAAAATTATGATGGAAATGGTTATGTATCATTCGCCAATTATTCATCCGGTTCATTTAGAATTCATCCTGGTGCTTACGAAGATTATATAAAAAATGGTACGGATTCTGAAGGCAACACTTGGGAAATATCAAGAAGATCTGTTAATTTAGACATTAGAGCAGGTTCTTATTATGCACTTTTTACTTATGATTATGGGAACAATGGGCATAAAAAATTTGTATTTACTATTGCTGATTCTATATATAAAGTAAACAGAATCAGTTCTACATACCCATGTGTTAAAATAGCATTTAATTCTAAGAATGAATTATATTTTTATTGTTATAATAGTAATTTAGACAGTCGTTATAAATACCAATGGGTATTGTATAATCCAGGTATAATTCCATTTCTTTCTAATCCAGTTGCAACTGGCGTCATGGCGCCATCAAATGACAAAACTGGAATTATTACTATTAAAGAAGGGATGTATTCTAATTATATATATAACCGTAATGGAGACATCGATGATAAACGCGGGCGACTCACTACGGACGAAAATATATTTTTTGAGATTAAAACCGAGAGCATTTACATGTTGGATATTCTTGGTATTGGCGAAGTAGCCGCACCATTTAAAATAACCTCTTATGCTCCTATAATTACCACGCCAAATACTACCATTCCAAATACTACCATTCCAAATACTACCATTCCAAATACTACCATTCCAAATACTACCGTTCCAAATACTACCATTCCAAATACTACCACACCAAATACTACCCGTCCAAATACTACCACACCAAATACTACCCGTCCAAATACTACCACACCAAATACTACCCGTCCAAATACTACCGTTCCAAATACTACCACACCAAATACTACCGTTCCAGTAAATACTTCGTCATCTAGTACCAGTACGCCTTATCCACCTACTCCATCTTCTAGACCTTATTCAGCTAAACCATCTTCCACACCTTATCCATCTACACCGTCTTCCACAATTACGCCTTATCCAACTTCTGAAAATGAAATAACGTCTACAACATTACCACCGTTTACATTTACTAATCCCCCAAATAAACCAACAACTACTGAACCGATACCAAACTCTTTGGCTAAGCTTCATGAATATATTGCAAAAAAAGAAGAAGATATGCCACGTGGCATAAAATCATTAATTGAACTTCGCACCGATGATTCAAAAGAATTAGTAATGGTCCAAAACAATACGTTAATATTAGGCACGATGGCATTGGCCATTTTGACAATTGGAGGGATCATTATTTTTGATTATCAATAAGGTCTATCAGTGTTTTTTAATCTCTATTCGTGGACGAATGAATTTCGTCTGTGAAAGAGATAGAAGCTAACCACGTTTTTTAAGCGAAGCTTAAAAAATCAGGATAACCCATATCCACGAAAAGAGAATAAATATGCCTATGGAATAATTATATTTTATTATATTATATGAGTAATTCAATTGACTCTTCACAATTAAGCGATATATTAAATAAAGAACAAAAAAGACTTTCACAAAAAAAACAGGAAATAGATGATGCAGTAAATGGACAAAATCGGTTGATACAATTTAATGATAGCTATAACCAACGATATATTTATTATTTAAAAATAATGATTATTATTGTATCAACTTTAGTGTTATTTTTTGGATTGAGATACATTAGTGATAATGTGGATTTTGTACCTGATTGGATAATAGATATAGCTAATATAGTTATTTTTTCTCTTGCATTCTTTGGAATTTATTACACAACGGCGGATATACTTCAACGAGACAATATGGACTTTAATGAAATAAAGGCCCCACCTCCTCAAACATTAACAACCGAAGAAATAGCAGCTAGACAACAGGCTTCTCTTGAGAGTGGTAATTTACTAGGTTCTCTTAGCGGATTAGGATGTAGCGGTATGTCTTGTTGTGGCACCGATACTATGTGGGATACAACCACGAACTTATGTCATATGCCCGGATTCAAATATTCTAAACCAACAAATGCAGTAAAAGGAACAATGGCACCATCTAATATTACTTCGGTGCCTACTTCGGGACCTTCTTCCGGTATAACTTTCGGACCTACTTCAGGACCTACTTCAGGACCTACTTCAGGACCTACTTCAGGACCTACTTCAGGACCTACTTCAGGACCTACTTCAGGACCTACTTCAGGACCTACTTCAGGACCTACTTCAAGACCATCTTCCACACCCTCCATTACAACACGAGCACCTTAGGGACGAATTACATTCGTCCACAAATAGAGATTAAAAACGTGGATTGCCCATATCCTATTGGTGGATAAATATGTTTATCCACCAATAGAGATTAATATGACTAAAGGTAGCAGATAGAAATGTTTAGTTCATAGTCTAACAAAGAGGATAAAAATCTATATTTATGTATATAGATTTTTATTATGGCTAGTACTGACGGTGGTGATATTAAAATTGATTGCATTCCGGTCGCTTTGTCAAATCACGGAGAAACGGTTCCTGTTTTTACAACTGATGAAGAATATAGCAATACTTCGGCACAAGCGGACTTCATGAAAACAATTGTCATTTTCGGAATTGTTCTTTTCATAGTAATAGTGGTATATTTATCGGTGCCTCTTTTGTATAAAAGTATAATTGTGGACAATGTAACGAAATATATTACAAATAAGACCGAACATATAAATTTTATAGGAGGAATTGATATTTTCATTACCATCACATTAGTAATAATTGCATTCTATAATTTTATTGTAGGCGCATCGTCTATTGGTGATAATCAGTCAACCCAGGATGAAAATGGAAATCGTGTGGGTGGAAACGTAAAAGCAGAAGTAGATGGCTATAATAAAATTATATTCGGATTTGTATCCGGATTCTTTTTCATGTTTAGTGGATTTCTCATTTTTACCCGAAAAAAAACATTTTTGAATATAGTCAGTGATGAAGAAATAAAAACATATGCAAAGTCGCTTAGTATGGATAATTTTAAAAAGGTCTTGATATCGTATCTGGGTATTTTATGGAACATCTATGATTTGCCATTTAGTATTATATTGTCAGCTCTAGTGGTTTATTATATCATTCTCGTGATTTTGATTACAGCAAGAGGAACGAAACAACCAGAATGGGTTGAAGTAAACGGTGTTTCTAAATTTAAAGGTAATGATATTATTACTGAACAAACTTTTAATGATTGCTGCTTTTTTTATCCGTTTGTTTTAGTATTTCCGGTTTTTGCGGGAATAGGTTATATTGTTAAACAAATGCAACTTGCAAAATATAGCGGTTAGCAGCGTTTTTTAAGCGAAGCGGAATCCATTTGGATTTTGCGAAGCTCTTAAAAACGCGGATAGACCTTAAAATTGTTATTATCATTCTAATAACAATTTCAAAATAAGTCTTCCGAAAGAACTTTGTTCAACCGAAAGAACTTTGTTCAATAAACAACAACAATTCCGATTATTAAGGTTGCTATTGCAAAAGTACCCAACATTAATGTGCTGTTATTTTCAATTGCAGATTTTGCTGCATCATCTTTTCGTACTTCCAAAAGCGATTTTTTACTATCACCATTAACTAAAGATATTTTGGAATCAGCCGCTTGCTTCTTAGAAATATATTCGTTTAGTTTATTTACATTATCTACATTGGGAGGAATGGTTTTTTCGGTCGGAGCGGATATTGTCATCCATGGCATTGTTGTTTTTGGTTGAATAAATGTTGTAGGTATTTGAGTGGTTGATGCAGGCGTTGTAGGACTGAATGTGGTTGATGCAGGCGTTGTAGGACTGAATGTGGTTGATGCAGGCGTTGTAGGACTGAATGTGATAAGGCCGGAAGTAAGACCGGAAGCAGTAAGACCGGAAGCAAGACCGGAAGTAGTAAGACCGGAAGTAGTAAGTCCGGAAGTAAGACCGGAAGTAGTAAGACCGGAAGTAGTAAGTCCGGAAGTAAGACCGGAAGTAGTAAGACCGGAAGTGGTAGGGCTGGAAGTAAGACCGGAAGTGGTAGGGCTGGAAGTAAGACCGGAAGTGGTAGGACTGGAAGTAAGACCGGAAGTGGTAGGGCTGGAAGTAAGACCGGAAGTGGTAGGGCTGGAAGTAAGGCCGGAAGTGGTAGGGCTGGAAGTAACACTGGAAGCGGTAGGACTGGAAGTAAGACCGGAAGTGGTAGGGCTGGAAGTAAGGCCGGAAGTGGTAGGGCTGGAAGTAACACTGGAAGCGGTAGGACTGGTAGTAAGACCGGAAGTGGTAGGGCTGGAAGTAAGACCGGAAGTAAGACCGGAAGTGGTAGGGCTGGAAGTAAGACCGGAAGTAAGACCGGAAGTGGTAGGGCTGGAAGTAAGACCGGAAGTAAGACCGGAAGTAAGGCCGGAAGTGGACATATTATAACAATTAATGATATAATATTACATTTTATTTGACAGTATTCCAATTATAGTGATTTCGTTCCGTCTCTACACCGATGAATATTTGAATTGGTACACTTCCACAAAGGAGGAGTGCCTTTTTAATCTCTATTCGTGGACGAATTTCATTCGTCCGTGAAAGAGATCGCAGGTAACCACGGTTTTAAGCGAAGCGGAATCCAATTGGATACAAAACCACGGATAGATCTTAAAATATTTTCGGGGGGGGGATAAATATTCAATGGCATAATTCATCTAAAGTTTGACAAACGTAAAATAAAGCAGTGTAGTCGTAACGGAAGCCCAAATAATCGCGGTGTATGTCAATCCATCCGTATATTTCTGTTTTTCCGACGATATTGACCCCTCTGTCTGTTGTAATTCTTTCAATTTATTATCAATATCTGTTTGCAAAGCAATAACTTCATTATGGATAGATACAGGGTCTGACCCAGGGACAATTGTAGGAACATATCCCTCAACGATAGGCGACTGATCAGGAGATAAAAAATTTTCAAGTGATAATGCATCCCACCCATTCATATTCTCATTTCTAGTGTAATTGGAATATTCTTCATTAAAATTCTTCAACGATCGTTTTTTATCACTTCCATCAATTTCGGTAAATCCTTCGTAATTCGTCATAAATATATAATTAGAACACATATATTTATAACCCAAAGACCTTTTTATTTGTAAAAATAAAATACGACATGGCTAAAATTCCTATTCCTAAATTTATCGTATTGATTATGTTTTCATTATATAGGCTTGTCATATCGTTTAATCGCTGTTTTGATTGTAAATTCTTCATCTGTTTATGTGTGTTATCTATGGCCAATGTTTTATTCTGACATAATTGCCTTTTCACGCAATCTTCTGCCTCTTTCGTTTTGAGTTTACTGAAATTGTTAAAATCCACATTACATTTCGCGTCTATCCCCGCGGATATTTTAGGATCCATGAAATATGTATTACATGAAACATCAGAGGGCATTGTCCCATCATTCATTGCCGATTGATAAAAATATTCATTATCGCTGAAACTATTATAGGAAGACGACATTCTTATATATTTATCACCCCTTTTTTTTATAAATTAAACACATAAACGGAAATAATCATATTTCATGGCGGTCGCGCTATTTCGTTCAAATTTGCATATATTTCCGGGGCGAACACACATTGCCAAAGCTTGCGGATCAAATCTAGATATTTCCGGAAACTGCGAATTATCTTTGATATTATACTTCTTCTTTAGATCTGTGGTTTCGGCATCATTCAAAATGCTACATTTGGGAACCGACTGATGATTCAAAATATTGAACTGGAGACGCTGAATATTGTGTAGTACCACAAATATTCCGTCGTGATCAAACAAATACTGCACCTTTTTAATAATTGTCTGATTCGGTTCATCGTCCAAAATAATAATCAAATTATCGGATTTTGACAATACATTCTCAATGACGAATAAATCCTCAATCATTTCATCTAAATTATTCGGTTTCAGCTGTTTCGCTGTCAAGTAATATTTGATATATGTCTTCCTTTTCGGTTCATCCTTTGTTTCTAACAACATATCTAATTGGTCATTTCCGTGCATCGCGTCAACCTCATTAATACTAAATCCAATATAATCCGATACATTATAGCCCTGTAATTCTAATTGATCTAATATGTTGGTCCGCGATTTATAGATGGATAAGATTCGGGTACTTGAACTGGTTGCCATTATGTATTTTATATATTACCCGCTTTCTTTTAATTTCTTTCATTCAATTTTCCTTGAAAGAAAAGACGCCGACTATTTTTTCACAATGACCAGATTATTGAAATCTAGTACACCATCGTCGGGTGGTTTTTCTGTAATTATTACAGGGTTCGGGTTTGAGATACTAGGTCCATTTATATTCATACGGTTATCGCCAATGATTATTTCTGGTGTGGCGGGAACAGGAAGGGTGTTCGCCACAGGTGTATTTGAATAATCGTTACCAGTTGTAATTTTGATAGAAGGCGAGAATTGGAATGCGGGGATAACCTGTGGTTGCTGTGCCATTTGCATAAAGGGATTTTCATGAATAAATGAGTTGTACGAGTTGTATTCCTGTCCTGGGGCTTCAACACTATAATCGCCTATTGGGTAGACTTCCGGATGAGATGCCACATGAATTTCACCATCCGTGTCCTCCAAAGTAACAAAATTGGGTGTCTTATGTTTAACGCGCCAATGTTTATTTCCACCTCCGCGCAAATGAACCATATCATCTATCTCGGGTTGCCATGACCCATTGCCTCCCTGTTGCGAAGACGATGGCGGAGGTAATTCGGGTGAATGTGGCGATAAACCATCTCTAGGTGGTGGGAAATCAGGTGATAAGCCATCAGGAGGTGGAGAAAATTCGGGAGATGTGGGTTCAAATTTTCGTGGGGGTGTAAATGGATTATATCCTTCTGTTTCTGAATCCGGGCTCTTTGAAATAGGTGAAGGCACATACGCTGGAGATGTATCTGCGTATTGTGGGCTTTCTTCACCCATAGGAATGACTGGCTTTAATTCTGGAGGTCCCGTCTGTTCTTCTGGAATATCCACATTCATAGGTCCATTACGTTTGGCACGAATATCGTTCTGTAGATTCTGTACCACATCTTGTGGCGAGACGTTGGGTTGAAACAAAAGCTTATCAATATTATGAGAATACGCCAGGTTCTCCAACTGTTCTATATTATCCTCCGTAATCAGTCGTAATTGTAAATTCATCGCCTGTAATTCCTGTATCAAAAGTTTGAATGAATATGGTACATTTACGACACTGAAAGAGCGACCGAATTTCGTCACCGTCTGAATATTCATCTCTTTTCCATCCAAAGAACCGACGAATTTCACCGGCCCATCGGCTTTGGGGCTGAAAAAGATATTCTTGGCCGGATTATAAATGGCCATCATGCCTGTCGTATTACAAACTGCCATGAAATAATTATCACCACGATCCATCATAGATTCTCTCAAAAATCCGCTTGCTCCATGAGCGATTACCGAATCGCGCTCCATTTCACCAATTCGTAAACCACCATCATTAGCGCGGCCACCCACTGGTTGCC
>Ga0214923_10002044_pt1 | contig 27604 bp, 12 predicted proteins | sample LL1510_MetaG_FD_177993 | JGI IMG/M metagenome (GOLD analysis project Ga0214923, IMG submission 177993) | Freshwater microbial communities from Lake Lanier, Atlanta, Georgia, United States - LL-1510 | ecosystem: Environmental > Aquatic > Freshwater > Lake | place: USA: Georgia | collected...
CTTATAGCTTCATCCTCTACGCCCTGTGGATCCATAGCACCCTTTTTAACTCTCTTTTGTTCTAATTCTGAAAATTTAAATCTAACTTGATTTAATCCAGCGCGTAGGGCATTAGGATTAGATCCACCCACATCTTCTAATCCCAATCTTCTTCTACCAACATTGGCGCTTTCTAGTGCGGCCTGTCTTCTTATCTCTGGTGTAACAGCAGCCCCGCCATATTTAGATTGTAATTGCAATCCTTCTAAGGATAAATCTATAGCCTGTCTCTGGGCAGATACTAAATTCTTTTCTGCTTCTACTCTTTCATTTATAACCTTAACTAAAGCCTCGTTAGCTTTCATTAAGGGTTCCATCATTGGACCCAATTGTTTTTTTAGTTCTTCTGCTAACTCTCCACTAAACATATCAGTAATACCCGATAAATTATTAGTTTTAAGATCTTGTACTAATTTATCTCTCTGTTCTGCACTTAAGTTATCTAATCCTTTTAGAGAATTCATAATTCTCTCTTTTACTTCTGGAGCAACTCCCCTAGCATCCAGAGATTTTGATATTTTGTCTTTGAATGCTTCGACTATATCTCTTGCCTCTGGCGTTTTACCCCTCGCGGCAAAATCTGTTTTAATTTCATTTAAGTATGTACCAAAGCTAGATTGTATACTATTTAGCTCTTTAATAGTTCCGGTGAACTGTTGAATTTGAGCTTCACTAGCACCTAAGTTAGACATCACGCTACCAACTTGGCTTACCGCACTATTAAATTGACCCATATCAATATTTGATGCAGCATTGGTTAATCCAGCTTCAATAATTTTAACAGAATCAGCTATAGATGAACCGCCCACTTGTAAGCTACTATTAAATAGATCAATAGATAAAGAGGCGGCTTTGGCCTTAGAAATAACTGGATCAAGACCAAAATTTAGAGCTTTAATTTTTTCGATATTGTCTAGTACGCTCTTTGATAAATTATCATATGATTTTCTAGCGGTTTGCATGTATTCATCATTAGATTTCAAAAAGTCTTGCAAGCCTTGTGGTAGTTGCTTAAATGCTTCATCAAAACTTTGACCAGATATGGCAGAGTTTCTAAAACTCTGATCAATTATTGGAGAGGCTTTCTTTTCGAAATCAGAAAAACTTTTACGTTTTTCAGACTCTAACTTATCTTTTTCAGACTGTGCAGTTGATTTTGCAATATTTTCATCAAATAATTTTTGTTGATTTATATTAGCACGCGCTTCTTCCGCAAATGGCTCAAAAGCTTTATTAGCATCTTCTTTTCCTTTAGAAAATAAATCTAAGGATAAGGTTTGCTCTCTTTGTTTTTTGTCTGCTATTATCTGCGTTTGTGCTTGAGAACCAACTAAAGCATCTTTAGATGCTATCTTGTCGGTACTATCTACTTTGAATCCCATTTTTTTAGCAAAGGGCAATGTACTTATCCAAGCGAAAAAATCTCTTAATGCATTAGCAAGTGGATCTAATATGCCAATAACTGATAATACTCCTACTGATAAACCTCCAAGTACACCCACGACAACTGCTACAATTCCACCTAAAGCAAGAAAAGGCGCAGCAGCAAGCATAGTGCCAGCACTAATAGCAGCAATTACACCTGCGGTAGCAGTTACAGCAACAACTAAAGCTGCAAGCGCACCAACAAGATAACCACCGTAAGTCATTATGTCATTTTGAGCCGTTACTCCAGATGACAAAGACCTAGCACCTTCTACATCTCCAGATTTTTTAGCTTCTTCAAGCAAAAATGATTTTTTGCTAAAACTTAACATACTATTAGCTATTAAAGTAAAAGCTGCTGAAGCTTGCGTAAAAGCTCCTACCATTGATCCTACTACTAGTCCTATCTTTGCGCCTAATTGTCCACCGATGTCTCTTCCAACTTTACCCAATTGCAAAGCAACATCAGTCTGTATGTTTGCAAAATCTTGAAAGCTTGATATATTTTTGCCAGTTATTTTTTCTAATACGGAAAATGAAGAACTAAGAACAGTAACTGAACTGAGAATGCCAGATATACCATTAGTAAACATATTGTCAGCAGTACCGATAGTTTGCACTAAACCATTAAGAGTTGCAGACGCTCCAGCTAAAACTTGCTGAAAAGTAAACAGTGATTTGTCATTAGAATCCTTATTAGGTCTAGGTCTAGAACCACTAGAAGCATCATCATCTGATGGTGCAGCGGGTGGTCTAGAAGGAGTGCCGCCAGATGGCGTTGGATACGGGAATGGAGTATCGCCGCGCCTTCTAGCTTATGCGTCAAAACCTGGAGATTGACCACCAAATCTATATTCCATTTTTTCTTTAGCTATATCTTTACGACTTCTAGCGTCTGATAAAGCGTTTTCGGCTCTGCTTATTGCAAGATTTTCAGATCTAAGAATATCATTTCCACTCTTGTCTTTATATCCACCACTCCTAGCCTTTTCAATAATGCGTTTTTTTTCTTCCTCGTCATTACCAGCTAAAGCTAATCTTTTTTCTAACTTTTTAAGTAAAGCGTCGTTTGCTTTATCTAGGTCATTACGAGAGCTTTCTTCATCTTTAGTAGATTGATCTATAGTGTCAGCTAATTTGCTATAAGCGGTAACTAAAGCATCCATTTCTTTTTCAACTTCTTTTAGTTTTTGAGCAATTATAAGAGATTCACTTCCAGTTGCTGTTTTTGCTTGTTCTTGAAGCGTTGCTCTAACATCATACAAATTAGAAATCTTCTCTCCGTATACGCCGCCGCCATCAGCAAATCTTTGAACTTGTCCACCCTTATTTAATCCCAATGCTTTAGTCGCTTTAGCTCTAATGATAAAACTACCAACCGGCAAGCGCGTTGGTATACTATCACTCGTTCCAGTTCCCGGCCCCTTGAAAACACTAATACCACCTTCGCTAAAACGCCCCATACCGTTACGGTCGGCTTGATTCATACGATTTAACGTACCGTAACCAATCCTCTTAGCAACTTTAGGTGGCACATAAGCTTCACCGTTACTAACTAAAGCTGGAACTGATCCACCAGAATTATAACGCTGCAACATACCGCCGCTATATAATTTCTGACCCATAGCCCTAGTTATATTATCCACCTCTAAGCTAGAAACATCACTCCCATATGTTTCCAAAATAGTATTAAATATTTCACTAAGTTTTGTACGTTGACCTTGAATATCTACAATTTTTGGAGGATTACCAATTAGTTCTTCAAATGCTTTAATATTAGTGGGACTTAATTTCTTTTTAAGAACAGCAAGATCGCCTTTCTCTAAGGGTAAAGAATCGGGATTTCGTATTGATCTAATTAAGTAGTCTTTTATGGGTCCAGATAGATTTAAACTACCTGTCTTCTTAAATTCACTTATAGAACTTTCGGCTAAAGTATATGCGTTTAGTCTGTTCTCAATATTCTTAAGAGATTGTTCTTTTCCAAGTTTTCTACTTTGTGATTGTGAGGGCGCTTTGGCTCTACCAAACTTAGCAACAACGTCTTCATAAAAACCAAGCTCTTCTGGATTATTTGGATTAGGAATTAAATATGGCCTCAAATTATTATCAATATATTCTGGTGGAGTAACAACGAATTTTCTTCCAATGCTAAGTCCAGCACCACCAGTTTCAAAAGCGTATTGAGATAATAATCTATTAGCTAATGCTATTTCTGGAGGCATTCTTATCCCAAGCTCATCTTTTGTAGTTACAAGAGATGGGTCGTTATCATATTCTTCATATATTTTTCTGGCCCATTTAATATATGTATCTGAACTTATTGGTTCTATAATATCTCTAGCACCTCTAGATTCGGCTTTGCCACGACCAGATGGTAATTGTATACCACTACTTTGTCTGTCTATAGCACCACCAATAGCTCTTTTTTGGAAGTATTGTAAAGCCATAGAACGACTATCAACTTTTCCGTCCATGCGTATTACATCTTTAGTATTAATTAAAGATGGAGATTTGCTATAGCCACTTTGTAAAATCCAAGCTGGATCAGTTGGTGGAGGCCAAGTTTCTGGTTTACCATACAACTTAGGATCAATTTCGGCTTGATTTCTCGTCCAATCATCTGGCTTTAGCGGAGTCTTCTTTACGTCGCTTCTATTCTTGAAATAATATTCCCAAACCTTTTTAGCAGCACCACTAATACTACTTCTGTCAGAAGTTAACATTGCTCCCTTCGCTGTAGCCTCTTCCATTACAGTGTCATATAACCTTGGGCCATAACCCTGAGTAGCCTTAGATAATCCAACATAATATAAATAATCGCGCATTTTATACGCTGACACATATCCTTCACGCTTATCGTTCTTAAAATAAGTAGCGTTAATAGTACTTCCGTCTGAACGTAATCCTATTTTACCGTAATCTTTAGCTGGAACAGCTTCTGCTAAACCGCCAGAAGCTTTTCTTAAAACATTGTCATATTTAGGATTATATTTAGCATCTGGTGATCCCATTAAACTTCTAGCAAGATCAAGCTGTGATTGAGAAGCTCTTGGGTTCTCTGGCGTTATAGCGTTTAATAAGCTAGCAGGATTCATCATGAGTCCAGACTTATTCTTTTTATCTTGTAGTCTCTTAGCTAAATAAGTCTTGAACTCATCCATACTAAAATTATTAGTATTAGAATATTTTACTATTTCATCAAATTCACCATTAGATAGTCCCGTTCCCTTTTGTAAGTCATATACTTGTCCACCTAATTTATAACCCATTACATTTTTAAGATAAGTTACTATATTATCTTTGATAGTTAATGGGCCAGATAATGTTCTTTTAACGTCTGTAGGCACGTTAGGATCTATGTTAAAATACTTAGCCGCTCCCTGTAACCCATCTGGGAAGTCAAAACCTTTACCCTTAACTGCGCCGGGGCCACCAAGCTGTTGAATTATTTGTTCAATCAAGCCACCCTGAATTGTTGCATTAGTATTAGTATTTAAATTCTGAACAGGACTTGCGGCTACTGCTGTTGGCTTTGATCCAGATTTGACTATACTAGTACCTTGACTAATAATATCACTAACACCTTGACTCATAGTAGTACTAAGTCTTGTGGCTGTAGCTTGATCCATTACGCCGCTAATAACTCTAACCATTCTTGAACTTGATAATCTATCAGATTCAATTTTAATATTCTTAGCTGCAAAAGCTTTACCAAACAATCCAGCGGCACCAAACTCTAGTCCTTTGCCTCTTAACTTAGTCGTTGTAGCTTTAGCTGCTCTATCTTTATTCTTTACTTTCTGTACATAAGCTTCTTTTACGGCGTCTTTGACCCTCTGTTCTTCTGTGGTTAATTCTCTTCTAAGGCCCATAATATCATATACTTTAAAAGTATCAACTTTAGCAGCTTGAGCAGCTTCTTCTCTGGATAATACTTTAAATATTTCACTTCTACTATTTGGAGCTACTATTTCCTTATCTACTGTCGGCTCAACAGCAACTTCAGATTTTACTTCTTTATCAACAGTGTCCTTAACTTTTTGTAAGGTTGGCGACAATTGTATTCCATCACCATTAAAAGATAGGCCGGGTTTAAAGTAAGAAGATAATTTACTAGAATCAACAATATGTTGTTTAATCATATCTTCAGTAACGGACACATCTACTGGTTCTTTTCTTGCTACATCTAAGCCGTATATATCTGGATATCTATCACTTATTGTTCTAATTAGTTCGTGTGCTGGATCTAAGAAAGTATTCCTTTCAAATATATCTCTACTTTTTCTAAGTTGCTGAATTTGTTTTACTAAGTTTGGATGAGCCTCCTTAAATTTAGGAGTCATTCTTGTGAAAGGGCCACCAGAAGCGTTTTGCAATATGCTATCTACCTGTTCATTTACCTTACTAGTATTTGCTTTTGTAAAAATATCTAAAGCTTGCTGTACCAGTGGAACCATCATCCTACGATTACGTAATTGTGGTTGATTAGCCTTAAGAGCAGAACCAACCTGTGGTAATACCGCTAAATCTAACTTGTCATAATCTTTATCAATAACAGCTTGCCTAACAGCAGTACCACTAATACTATCTCCTTCAGCGTCAGATGATCTTGCTATATTGTATGGTGTTAATCCAGCAGACTTATATCTTTCCATTATCCCTTCTGGATTTTCATGAGGAGCTTTAGATATAACTACTGGTGCATCTTGTTCCATTACAGCAAATCTTCTTCGACCAGTAATGCCCTTTTCAATTTCAGCAATACGTGAATTAATACCAGTTTCTGATGGGCTATTAGCTGATGAAATCATCATTTCAGGTAAAGCTAATTTAATTAAATCTCTACGGAAAGTCGCAGGATATTCACCATATCTAGCTCCATGTTCTCTACCTTGAGAGCCACCATCTAATGATAAATCTGGAGCAAGCGCAAAAAGTAAATCTTTATGAGTTGCATCTGGATATTTTTCTCTAACTTTTTCAAGCAAAGTGCCAATCGCACTCTCGGCATGTCCTCTAGTCAATGGTGAAGCGGCACCTGGAAATTGACCTTTAGCACTAATAAGTTCTGGTAATTCTTCTAAACGCTTTCTTCTTACTTGAAAACGTGGAGCGCCCGTTTGATCAGTTTTTTCTCCAAGAGTCATCACCTTACCTTTATTTGTACGATCTTCTGTCGTTCCAAATTGTGATATTAGTGATGCTGTTTGTAAGCCATAGTCTGGATTTAATCCTTCAGTAGTTCCTGTTTCTCTGCCGTATAAAGTAGGATCTTTTTGAAGGTTACGCTGTCTTTCAAATAATTTAACTAGTTTTTGTTCATCTTCCGTAGAAGAATCTTTAACATAAATTCTATCAGCCATACCCATATAATCTAGCTTAGACTCTTTTAGGGTAGTTGTTAAAGACATAACTTCATCCACATCTTGTAAATCGTCTGGATGTAAAATATGTTTTCTTATAGTCTTTCTTAGTGTTGCGTCATCATTTGCTCCGCGACCAGTTGCGACACTACTTTTACGATTAGCCGCAGAACCGGCCATTACTGTGAACTTACTTAATGATCCAGATTGTCTAGTTTTTCCAGCAAGTTTAGATAGCTCTATACCATAATTAGCTTCAGATTCAACTCCTAATAATTTCATTCCATCTGCTACCCTAGCAGCATTTGCTTTGTTTCTAAGAACGTCTGTGTCAATAATACCTATTTTTCTTGTAACTTTACCACCTTCTACATATCTTTGTCTATTAATGCCAGCAGAACCTAATAAATCAGTTATTGTGCTATCTAGTATAGAAGTAAGATTTTGATCTAAAACTGGTAAATTTTGTACTAATGTAGTAAGAAACTCTTCTTTGCCACTATCTTCCATTCTATCTATAACTTTTTGACTAATATGATTGTTTAATAAAGTTTGATTTATCTCTGGATTAATTGGTTTAAATTGTTTAGCTGTAACAGCAATATTGCCCTTAGAGTGTAATTGTGCAATATCAGAATAAGTTTCTTGATCAAATTCATAGTTGGAATCTGAATCTGACATTTTTTTAGCACGTCTACTACTACGATTCATTAATTCATCTTGTAGTTGAGCTATCTTATAAGATCTACCATAAACAACATCTGCACTTTTATAATTATGACCGGGAATAGCATCAAACGCTTCTGCTAGTGAATTATTATCTGTATCAAATAAAGAAGTTACTCTTTTAGAATACTGGTCAAACGAATCTTTTGATTTAACTCTTAAACCATTAATTAATTGGTGAGTTAATTCATGGTAAAGCGTATCATTGCGATGTACGTTGTTAAATCCCGCAGTATAAAAACCGATAGCCCCTCTTCCGCTTTGTTCAGCATTATTTTTAACATACTGATTAGCTTTTTTTTGTGCCTGACTTTGTTTCGTAGAAACTTCAAAACGTTTTTTCTTAATATCATCTATTTCTGACCATAAAGCTTGAGCGGCAGCACTATCATAAGAAAAAGACCCATCATCAAATGTTTTAACTGGTGTTTTAAGTACTTTATTAAGCTGTTTCTTTTTTTCTTCTAATATTTTATCATAACCGTATATATCTTGGTTGTCTTTTTCTGTAAAACCATGTGGGGATAAATCTATATTTTCCAAACCCCTTGAGCCGACACCGGTTCTATCAAACGACGCATCTGCTCCAAAAATACCCACTTTGCCAAAATCTATATGTCTAGGTAAAACGGTTGATAAATTCTCTTGTGGAAGACCAATAAATTTAGCGAAATTACTTAATGATGATAGAATACTATTTCTAGATATTTTATCTTTAAAAGATGCCATGAAGGCAGTTCTATCAAATTCACTAGAGGTAAAGGAGTGATTAACATCTTTTTCATCAATATTGATTCTTTCATCTTTGGGATAAATATCAAAAGATTTAAACTTTTCTGATTCTAATTTTTTATCTATTTCTTTAAAATACGCATTACTTATACGTTTAGGAAATGGAAAATCGCCAGTGCCAAATATTTGTTTTGGTGATATCTTAGAACGAGTAGACTTTATAGCTTTCGCGCTAGCAATACCACCCTCTTCAAATCTTTGAACTAATCCGCCAACTGAATAAGCTCCTGAAGGAAATCTTTCTTTAGCTAAACTAGTTCTCGATATTGACTTAAAGAAATCGCTTGGATCACCCCAATATACCGTGATGGGCTTTGAGGCTATTGCCGAAGTACCAAAAGTCTTAGCAGATATATTTAGTCTATTTCCAGGTAAATTTAGTAAACTATTTTCAAATAAGAAATTTTTAGCAGCAGCAGTTTTTTTATTGTTTCCTCTTCCATCGCCATCTTTATAGGTGCTACCAAAAGGAAGGAACTTAGCTTCTGCTCTTTTGTTGGGATAATCCAAAAATTGGAATCCAGCAACTGGATCCCCCAAGTTGTATTTATCTGCTACAAAATTTTCAAATTTTTCATATGCTTTACCTTTATATTTTTCTCTAAAAGCAATTCTTTCCTCAATAGAAGGTACAACTTGTATAAATTTAGAATTATCTTTTATATTTTTATTTTTGTAGTCTTGATAGTTTTCAGCCTTGGATATCGTTGGATATATTGATGCTAAATCACTGACTTTACCTCCATATGCATACTTATTCATCCTAACTAAATTACCAGCACCATACTTTTGTACAGCACTTCTATTTATGACAACTTCACCGGGAGTCAACATTGCTGGTACTGTATCTTTATTACCAACGCCGGGAACAATACCACCCTTTTCAAAACCTAATACTCTGCCACCGCCACTAAATCTATTAGAAGAAAGTCCACGCGGTATAGAAGTCAAAAAACTGCCTATGCCACGACTAATATTAATAGCCATCATGGCAGTTAGGAGAGGAATAACTGGCGTTAAAGCTTCACCAATCTTTATAAAAGCAGAAGCTAAATTTAGTGCGGTATTAACAAATAGTTGGAATCCGCGACTTTCTGTTACGCCTCTTACGAAAGCAAGAAATTCTTCTTTTACTTTAGTAATACGAATAGCTAGTGCCTGCTGTGCAGTTACAGCATTTTGTGTTAAACCGTTGCCAGCGTTTTGAGCAACGTTAAGGGCTTCTTGAGCCAAAGCAAATTGTTGTAAGAGTGGAAGAACTTTACCAATCTGTCTAAATCCACCAAGCTCTTCAGCGACTCTAATAAAAGTAAGATCACCCTCTCCCAATCCAGCTAAAGCCGCACTTAGTCTCTTAACTGCCTCAAATGGGCCAACGAATTTACCTTCTAAGTCAACTAGCTCAACACCAAATTGTTTTAAAAACTCAATAGTTTTTGGTCTTTGTATGCGCGTGAAAATAGTTCTTAAACCAGTACCAATACTTTCAGCACTTTCGCGCGTTGTTGCCCTAACGCTAGTGAACAAAGCAATAAGCTCATTCAAATCACCACCAGATGATTTAAATACACCGCCAGTTCTTCTAATAACATCAATTAAGTCTGCTGCTTCAACCGCAAACGCACCAGCAACGGCGTCTATAGAAGACAATTGACCTTCTAACGCTTGTACGCCTAATCCGAATTGTGCTAAAATAGCAATGGCACCTTCAGTAGTTTCTGTAATACTATCAAAGTTGGGAGCCAGTGCAGCTTTGGCTAATGTTCTTAAAGCGATAGATGTATCATTAGCTGATAAACCAGCCTGCTTTAAAATTGTAGATACCTCAAGTAAAGATTTAGACTCTACACCTAAACTCGTAGCAAGTTCAGTGATAGTAGAAGTTAAACCTTTTAATGAAGATATACTTTGATTACTTACTTGGGCAACTTTAATTAATTGTCTTTCAAAAGCTATAGCATCCTTAATAGCCCCAGCTAAACCGTTAGTAAATAATCCTACAGCTCTTGTTGCTATAGAAAATGAAGCGAATCGCTTTAGAGAAACACCAAAAGCTGCACCCATACGCTCTGCCGCAGTTGTGGCGTTATTGGTAGCAGCTTGAAGTTGATTTATTTGCCTAATAGCAGAATTACTATTCTGAATATTAACTGGTAAATTAACACCAGCTAATTGAGACTGAATTTGGTTTACTACTTGGCGAACATTACTTGGTGCTTGTAATTGTAACTGAGCAGTCAAAACAAATCTGGACATTTTATTCTCCGTGAAATGACTGCACTATCTATTAACTATCCGCTTCTTTTTTCTTTGATGACTTTTTCTTAGGTTTATCTTCTGTTTTATTCGCTACTTCTACTTCATCGTCTATATATTCAGCTTGTAAAGCTAAAGCTCCATCATCATCTAATATGTGGCCTTCTAAGTCTACTCTCTTGCCATCATCGTTGATGTAATATCCTTCTCTATCTATTCTCTTACCATCTATATCTACTAGATGATTTTCAGCATCCACTAAACTTAAATCACTATTGACAAAGTTAAACTTTCTAAGAAATTTATTTTCTGGTAGTTTTTCTTCAAACTCCTTATCAATAGAGTACATCATTTGGGCTAAAGCGTTGGCTGAAGCAAATGCTACCTCATCATCGGCTTTAGAATTATAATCTTCTATAGAAGAATAGACTTTTGTTGAGCCATCTTCTTGATATACACAGTTAGCTACAAGAAAATCAAACTTAGCATTTTCTGACAATGCTTCGGCTGTATTTTGCTCTAAACCCAATCTTTCAGATATAAGATTACGTAGCATTAATCTAAGCCTACGCATAGATATAGCAATTTCCTTGCCGCGCTTCTTAGTTAACTTGCCATCTGTACCTAATGCTAATTCTCTTTCTAGATTAGAAATAGACTCAACTAGTGCTTGTTGTTGCTGATCTTTTTCTGCATCCCATATATTTCTGTTACGCATAAAAATTTCTAATTCTTTTTTAGTCATAATTCCATCCTGTGTACACTTTGTCCACACTTTTGCTCCAAGAACTTGAGCGTCTAATAAGAGCTTGTTGTTGGGTTTTTTGACTAAAACTTTAACTACTGATCCGTCTTCCAATTTAACTTCAATTTGTCTCTGTTTTTCTTTCATTTTTTTACTCCTTGTTTATAACTGGTATTGTTATATTATATCTTAGCCATTCTACATTATACTGAGACAATTCAGCATCAATATTTCTGGCTTGATGATTTCCCTTATCTAATATCTCTGAGCGCATGGCTTGATATAATTCAAGCATCTTCTTTTGATCGTCTGTCAGTTTATTTGTATCGCTATTCCATAAAAATCCAAAATATTTTTCCATACTACTCAATGCGCCAATCATAGTAGTCTGTACTTTCTTTTTCAATATCTTAGATAATCTATCTTTAGAATCAATTTGATATTTTTTATCTCTAATAATCTTATAATCCTTTTCCATTATTTCCTCCTCACAGTTTGTAAAAATTGTTGAGTCTGTTTAGCCTGTTGATCCAATATTTCATCTTGAAATTTATCTTGTGTAACTAAACCATTTTTATTTATAACAGCCTGCCTTTGTTTCTTTAACATTTTAGAGTGATATGAATTTATATTATCTATATCTTTAGCTTCATCTATATTAGATGCCATTAAATACACTTCAGATGAATTTTTTATCTTATCGTTCATTTTTTTATTCATATCCTGCTCAACTTTTTCTTGTTTTCTTTTGCGGGATTCTGATATTAGCCATCCGTCCAACATATCGTCATCGTTTATAACATCTTCGCTTGGGCAGTCCATTGATTCATGTATATTATCATATGTTTGTGACCATAAAACTAAATTTTGTTGATTTATCGTAATGTCGCGCCCTAGGTCTACGAATAAATTTTGCTTATTGTTTCCCTTGATAAACCACAAAGATCGCCAAGGTTCAGTTCGTGCTAGCTCTCTTATAATGTCTTCCTGTAAAATGCTTTCACGAAAACAGTCTAGAGCATAATCTAATTCATCATCATCTAAATCACACACTCTATCGTTGCGAAGACAGTTACGTTTTATAATATATCTTAGTTTCTCTAGATTAGCTATACTTTCGCAAGTATTGTAATAATACAGATTCTTTTTATTAATTTGATCGTTAAGCTTTTTCTCGACAGATCTAAGATATCTTTTTAATTGATTCGCTTTATTTTTTTCTTTATTGAGCTTGTATACTTCTACCTTAACATCTTCTATATTTTTTCTTAAGCCTTCTAAATCTTTTTCTTCGTGGTGACTCCATAAATTATGCTCTATCATCCACTCTGTCATTTGATGTTCAGTCATCATCTCTTCATTAAGAGCATTAAAATATGCTTGATCGTATATTTCACATGACTCTAATTTATCTTCAATAGTGGGAGGATATAGCTCACAATTTAGTTTTGATATTTTTATCTTACCAAATCTGATCTTTAATAAAAAAAGCTCTCGCTTTTGAAAGTCCATTATAGAACCTCACCAGCGAGAGCTTTCATATGTTTCCTTTATATTCCTTAAAACTATTGTACTTTATATTGATTAAGGTAGAACTAAACCGCTGTTGCTATCTATTACTGATAGATCATTAAAGTTACTATAACTAAATGTCATGGTTGCATTACCGCCACCAGCATCGCCACCAGCAAAGTTAATTGATGATAAGCGATTTCTAGCACCAAGATCGAATGTATATCCGTTATTAATAACTAATTTAATAGTTTCATCTGATGTGTTATTGCCACTTGTTCTTGCGTTTGAATGTAAACCAGTATCACCTTCTTCTAGAGCGTTTACGAAATCTCCAGAATTAGAAATAACCTCTAGCTCACATGTAACTTCGATGGGAAATGTGGCTGGACGATAGTAAGCAAACTTACGACCTAATTCGAAGATGTCTTCACGACCAAAATCTGTGCTTACAGTAGCTGACTGAATATGAACTTTGTTAGTTTTACTACCAGAGTCATAACCATTGCCTACTGATTCTGAAATATTTCCGAGTAGCAAGTTTGGAGATGTTGCCTTGATAATACTCTTTGGAACAATTGATGAAGCCATATTGAAATTTTCTCTTCTAGCAACGCCAATAGCGCCGACGCCACTTGGTTGATCAATACCGCGTCTGCTAGATCCAGCGCCAGTTCCCGCTAGTTGTGAAGTGATTGTACCTAAAAGCGTTACTGGCATAAGTCCAGTTGACCACTGCTTATGATTACCAGCCAATGTAACAGATTCTGTCATGTTGCCATCAGTTGGGAAAGTATAGCTAACATTACTAACATACATGCCTGACATATAAACTTGAGTAGTTGCACCGCTAGCAGATACTGTGTTGGCTGTTTCGTCAAAAATACCTAAATGTACGCAGCACTGATTATTAGCGCGCTGTGATAGTCCGTGACCACCAGCACTTAAAAATCCTCTATCTTCTGAAGCGCAAGTAGCAGCTGTATAAATAAGGGGATAGCCATCTAACACTTTTTCTAAAGTGACTTCAACTTCTGGAACGCCTTCAATATTTTCATAAATTTCTAGCTGACCTAGTTCGAATACTTGCTCAAGATTAAAGGCTGTATTAACACCAACGCTCTGAACGCCGTGTAGAACGTGTAGGTCTGGTGTGCCACTTACGTTCATTTCTGAAATGCCAACTGCTTGGCAAGCATAAAAAATTCTCTTATTATTAGGCATGAGTTACTCTCCTATAGAATATGTTGTTAGTTTAAATATTTTCATCGATGATTTCTGCCATTATACTTACTATACACAAAAATAAGTTACTATTAATGGTTTTAGATTCATTAGCCGTGCATTTGTTTAGTCGAATACTATATCCTGGGAAATTTTTAATAAGTTCTGGATATCTTAGTGGATTAGAAGCTAGGGTGCCATCATACTTAATTGGAAAAGCGCCACTAGAAGCTATAGTATTAGAATTAAAGGTATATATCGTTTTATCATTTTGCATAGACACGATATCAACTAACCTATTTAAATCAAAGTCATTTTCAGCTATACAGTGAAACAAAATCTGATTAGTTATATATTGCCCGCCACCAAGTTGATACCCAGACATTCTTCTATTTGGGACTATTTCAACCGCTATGGCCGGTAATTGAATTTTCATTTCGCTTGGTGTAGTTTTATTCGGGTCTTGATCTACATTGTAAAGTGATTTATACTCAATTTCTTTCAGCCAAGGTAAAGTGTTTGCGTAAATAACATTTATATATTTGTATGAATATGGCACTTGTATTATGCTATTTTTATTGACTCCATTAGGATTGCTTGATCCGCTTGGCTGAGTAAAGATTATTCTGCCATTATAGTAGTCTATTTTATAATCTCTACCACTTGGCTGTACGTTTAGGCGACCATCTACGTATATAGAAGATGGATAAACGGGCGGGCTTGGATAGCTAATTCCACTTTGCCAAACCCAATTACCTCTAAATGCCTGAAAAACGGTGCCATTAACATTTTGTAAATCTACGTAAGATAACTTACTATAATCTTCGTTATTTTCGTTACGCTCCCCAAGAGTTACATTAAAATAGTTGCCTTTTTGTAATAAGCCCCAATCAAAAAATTCAACAATATTATCTTGCAACTCATTACCAAGAGTTGTTTCAAAAACACTGTTAAATCCTTTTAAGGATGTGTAGTCACTCATTTGAATAATTCTGTATTTATGATTTGAGTTATTTGATCTTCTTGCGTAAAACCAGTTAATGCTCTTGTTATAAAATTGTCTGTATCTGTACCAGAATATTGTGGGGGTACTCTAAAAGAACCTCCAAATTTCATTATGCCCTGTCTAGATCTACCAGTGCCAGATTGTGGGGAATAACTATAATTAGCTATAATTACAGAATTTCCCATAGTTAATAGCCAATTCAGCCAGTGTAAATCTCCATCGCTATATATAACATGGCCACTTTGTAGTGATAGTAAATTTTTAAAATCCGATGGCTGTAGCTCTATGATTAAACCGCCATTAAGTTGACTATCTATAGGCGTAAAATTAAATGATAAAGAGTCAACTACAGAATTTACTATATCATCAACTATAGTATTTGTAGATCCAGGTCTTATTCCGAATAAAGCGAATAGTGTATTGGGAGTTTGAGATTGTAAAGAAATTATTTCTGGCTGTGAAGTAATCCAACTGGGTATATGGTTTGTAATTTTATTGATGGTAGTTATTTTGTTTTTCTTAATTTTGTCATTCAGATATCGTGCGATGGAAAGATTAATATCGGTAGTTATTTTTGAAACTGAATCTGTCAACTTTATGGTTATCATACTCTTTTCCAAAAACAGGCAAAATATCTATTTTGTTTTAAACCTAGAGGTATATGCTCACCAATTCTTTCAAATCTCATCTCTTTTTTATCTTTGATATCTTTGTGTGCTATTAAAGCTTTTGCGTTAAGTATTTTTTGTAAATCAGACATAAAGCAGATAGTTTGGATAGAAGTATTAGGGGCTACTATACTGTCTGTTACTTTAACCCACTGGTTACTATCCCAGTATACTTTAAGTTTGATATCTGTTAATATTTCTGTTTCTATAATAGTAGTATTTCCAGTATTTACTATACCATTACCCCTTCTATGTGGATTAACAGTATCACGATTTGGGTAATTATTATTTGGATCTTTATTAATAATTTCTTTTTTTTCTATTGATACTAATTGACATGTCACTCCGAATATATCAAAGGTGGAATCTATAACATCAAAATATTTATCAAATACGCTTTGTGGTATATTAACGGGCATTATAGCACTTTCCTAGATTCTATCTCTTTAATACGCTTGTTATAACACATTTGAAATAAAATACGTGCTTGGTTATATTCAAACATGAGTTTTTTGAAATCTTCGAATTTAATTTGTCTTGGTATATTTTCACTATCTAATATCATTAGATTGGCGGTATCTTCTAAGGATGCGTCTTTGCTAGATATTAATGTGTTCATAAGAGTATTATAGGTGTTGTCATTCATAGATAATCTATAATTGAAACTTGTTTGCCATCCGCTATTTAATATTTCTTTTTCGCGCTCTATCATTATTTCTTTTATTTTTTTCGTTATGGGAGTATTAGTATCTACATTGTTTTTATGTGATTTATACCAAGAGTCACCATTGCGACTATCTACATACTCTTCTAGCTTTTTTTCTGTATCAAACACTTTTACAGTATGATTAGTAGATATCTCTCTACCAAAATATAAGCTACCAAAAGATAATATGTCTGATGATACATTGTGTATGACGGCATACCATATGTTTTCAGCGATATAGTTATACATTAATAGCCCCCAGATCGTTTATTGTCCAATCGCTAGATAGTAGATAGTTACGAGCAGACATTACTGATACGGAAGACCCATCATAATAAGATGAGGCATGAAGAACTACTCCGCGCTGAACTTGCGCTGTAGACCATCTAACTAGAATATTGCTATATGTTTTTGTGCTTAGTGAGACTGCATCTGTAAACATAAAGCTCATATCTCTAACTTTGCTTATATCCCAAAACCCAACGTTCTTATCAAAACTAGAGGCACCGTTAAACATATTGCTCATATTTCTTACGTTATAAGTATCCCAACCTGCAATATCTTCATCAAAAGATATAGCACCAGCAAACATACTACTCATATCTATAACACTACTGGTATTCCAGCTATTTAGACTTCTATTGAAAGCTGTGGCTCCAGCGAAACAGTAGCTCATGCTTACTACGCTAGAAGTATTCCAGTTATCAATATCTACATTAAATGATGAGCAATTTCTGAACATATTGCTGATATCAGTCACATTTACCAAATTCCAATTTTCTAGACTAGTAGAAGAAATGGGTGGCTCATCTAAAATTGATGATGTGTGATATTCACCTAAAGCGATATTACCAAAATTATTTGTACTATTTAACTTAATTGGTAACTCACTATTTGATAGTTGAGATGTTTGATATCCCAGCTGACCGTATGTATTATCACCCCATAACCACATATCTTTATTACTTTGAATTGCTGCGCTATGTCTATACCCAGCATATATATTTGTAAATGTAAGATCATTTCTAATGACACTTGGGGCATTTATCTTATTGCCACTGTTTTTACCTTGCTGATTGCCTAGTTGACCATAGGCATTATTACCCCATCCGTATGCCTTGTCTAAAGAGTTAATTGCTAGAGAGTAGAATTCACCAGCACTAATCTTCTTCCAAGTAGAACCGCTTAATAAAGTTGGGACATTAGCGGTATTATTGTTACCTAGGCCCAATTGACCGTAGGCATTATTTCCCCAAGCGTATAGGTTATCAGATGTATCTATACCTAGAGCGTGATCTCTGCCAGCGTCTACCATCTTCCAAGTCTTAATACCAATCTTAGTTGGTACATTTCTTAATACAATGTCACCAGTACCAAGTTGTGAGTATTCATTATTACCCCAACAATATAATTCTCCATCGTCAGAGATAGCCATGCTAAAATCATGACCGGCAGATACATAAATCCATTGTGTATCTATTTGATCTATTAGTACTGGAGATAATCTATTATTATTAGTGCCATCTCCAATTTGCCCATAAGCATTGCTACCAAAAGCATAAAGCCTACCATTACTATCTATGGCCAAACTATGATCACGCCCAGCAGCTATATAAGTCCAAGTTTTATTACTGATTCTAGCTGGTGTAATACGCGAAGTTCTATCTCCATGTCCTAATTGGCCAGAGCTATTATTTCCCCAAGACCATAGGTATCCTTGATTATCAATAGCAAGAGTATGATTCTTACCATTAGCAACTTTTCTCCATCTCTTATTAGTTGATTTTCTAGGAAATGGATTAGATGCAGTAGAAGTATCATATCCTAATTGACCATTGATATTCAGTCCAAAAGATAGTATAAAGTTACTAGTACTTTCAGTATCATCAATTGATCCAAGTGATTCACAGCCACTAAAGAATCCCATGATAGAATTAGCTAATTGTGGAGAATCTTCAGCAGTGACGCTTAATAAATTTGTGCATCCAGAAAATCTATCTGGTATATTATTTATGAATGTAGAAACACCACCCCATCTAGCTATATCTGTGATATATATGCGCGAATCATTATACTTAGTGTTAAAATTACTCATGCTACCATCGATACGCACTATTAGTTCTTGTGATAGTTTGTCGTAATAATTTTTGATTATTGAGTTAGAACCGGTAGGAATATCTAAGAATGAGTCATCACCAAAGTTGACATACATGGCTCCATAAGATCTACTACTATCATTAGTGTTAGTTTTAAAGAAATTGCCCAGATCAAAAGTAAAATCATCCGTAGTACTCTTAATCTTAAATACAAAAGAGTTGTCACTACCATAATCATTAATAATCCACTTATATTGTTGACGTAATGTTTGTCTGGCCGCATCAGATAGACTATTTTTGGAATATTCTTGACTAATGCCAAAAGCTACGTCTGAACGCTTTGGAGTATCTAAATCACCCCAAAATTCTAACAGGTTGTCATAGTTCTGCTTGCTCATATCAGTTCCTATTAACATTCTGTTTGCATCAACTAAGTTGTCAATTCTCATTAAGCTAATATCTTGATTAAAGCTAGAAGCATTTGTAAGCATAGAATTCATGTTAAATACTTTACCAGTATCCCATCTTCCAATGTCTCTATTGAAAGACGCAGCATTTAAGAACATAGCTCTCATGCTCTTAACGTTAGAAACATCCCACTTAGAAATATCTCCATTGTAAGCAACGCAGTTTAAAAACATAAAGTTCATATCCAAACATCTTGAGACATCCCAATTTTCCAGAGAGTCATTTAGACTAATACAATCTGAGAAACATGCACTAAGAGTGTTGCCAATCTTTGGATAATCTTTAGCTGTTATCACTAGATTGCTGCAACCTTGGAATTGACGATCTACATTATCTATAAAGTTAAGTGGACCCCAAGATTTAACTTCTTGTATCTTTATAGAATCTCCATCTTCCTTGAATTGCCAACCATCTATTACGCCCTGCATTGTAATAGTATACTGACCGGGAGTAGAGTATTCATGCAGAGACTTAGTAAGATAATTAGCATTAGTAATGAGATCGAATTTACCATCACCCCAAGAAACGTAGAAGTTATACTTACCATTAGCAACTAGAGGTAGTCTTACCTCGTCATTAAGTGAGGTATCTAGCGTCACATTGGATGTATTCCAAACTGATATAAAAGCGGGGCTAGTTTTAACTTTAATCAAGTCAGAATATTCCCCAACGCCAGCTACGCTTTCTGGGGCTAACTTAAATAAATATTCTTGATTTGCGTCTAATGATCCAATAGTAAAATAATTATTTGGCCCAATAGAGTCTGATTTTGTTGTAAGGGATGCTATATCATTTTTGACACTAAGCGTAAATGGTATACTTTGGGTTGTAAAGTTATTTACATAAGCACCAGTACCATTTAAAACTCTAGTTTCGTCTAAATATCCTTTAAAGTTTTTACTAGCATTTACAGACGGGCCGATTCTAAAGCGCGAAAACAGGAAGTTATTATTATCTACAATGTCTGAGCCAACTTGAATTCCATTAACAAACAATCTTGTTATATTGTTGGATCTAGAAACAGCGATGTGCTGCCAAGCGTTTTCTAATATTACGCCAGATGGAATATTCGATAATGTTGAATCTCCAGCCTTATATCTCAAAGATCTAGTGCTAGATATATCTAAGTGAAAATAAGTACCGTTAACTGTAGAGTTGATTTCTCCACCGCCAACAGATGGCCTAAAATCAAAGATGGATTGTTCATTAGACAAATCCGTAGGATAAATCCAAGTCTCAACAGTAAAGTCGTTTTTAGAAAAAGCAAACAAGTAGCTTTCATCGGTTTCAATACCAAGTGGAGATGATGGACTAACGCCCATGTACAAGCTAGATGAACCAAATTTAATTATATTACCAGTAGATGTTCCAGACCTTACAGTTATTGGAGATTGCTTAGTTTTATCTACAATTTGACTATTATAATCTAGTAGTATTGCTGGATAAGAATTGTTATTAGTAATTTCTACAAAGGTGTTATTGGGTGGCGTAAAGTTTTGGGTGTACTGACCAACCTTAGAAACATTGATAAGATCAGCATAACCTTTGTATGTATTAAAACTACCAGAAGTCCAAGCAGTATTACCAAAACGGAATGACTGCGGCTGGAAGTTATTGTCATCTACATAGACACCAGAGTGTTGAATTCCGTTTATAAATAATCTACTAATACCATTTTTTCTAGAAAGAGCAACGTGCGACCAAGAACCAGATGGTATTGCAGAGCCGGAACTTTGTATTCTTGTAGATCCATCAGTAATATAAGATATAGATCTATCATTATTTAATGTCAAGTATAGATATGTTCCATCGACTATACCAGAGTCATTGATAGATAAACTATTGACATTACTTGGTCTAAAGTCGAATAGTGGTGTTATTCCACTAATAGCAGTTGGATAGATCCAAGATTCAATTGTAAAGTCTTTTTTGCCGAAATGTAAGTTGGAAGATATATCACTAGAAACAACGTTATTACCACTAGACGGGAAAAATAGACTATGATTACCAAACCTTTTCGCAACAGTGGATTGACTAACTAAATTGCCAGAATTTTCAATACTTAATGAATCGTCTGTTACTTCTTCAAAGTTTAATATAACAGATGAATAATCACTGGGAGCATATAGGTTATTGTTATATGATTGATTAACTGCGTGATTGGTTGTATATAAGCCAACGCCTTTCAAAACTCTAAAGTCATCTATATAACCAACGAAGTTTTGATTTACATAATCTGGCCTATTATTCCAAGATGTATAACCTATTCTGCAATTTTGATTAAGAAAATTGAAACGGTCACTTTCTAAAGAACCGGCAATTGTGCCGTTAACAAATACCCTAGTTACGCCTTGATTTCTTGATACTTCAATCTTATTCCAATTACCCAAAGAAAGATTTCCACTAGTAGATATTCTAGCCTTGCCATCTGTATAATAATTAAGACCCCTATTTTGATTGACAGTAAGAAGGAAATAAGTTCCACCGGGATCAGAATTTTTATTTGCGGGTCTAAAGTCAAAAAGAAAATATTCGTTATCTAACGCTAATGGGTATACCCAAGACTCAATAGTAAAATCTTTTACCCCAAAAGCTAATTCATTATTGCTAAACTGTTGTAAAAATCCATTGCTTCCATTTCCAGGTATAAATAATCCACTAGCACCATTTTTAGCTACAGAGACTAGCTGTGAATTACCAACAAGTCCAGAAGATTGTTCAAAATTAAGATTAATTGCTTGATAATTTATGGCGTTTAGCTTGTATTGTGTATCAACAAAGTTATAATTGGGCTTTGTAAAGTTATTAACATATACCCCAACGCCGTTTACAACTCTGATTCCGTCTACTTTACCAATGAAGTTTTTAGATGGATTTGATAACGATGTATCATAACCAAAAGCGAATGGAGAGGATAAATATTTTAAGTTGTCTGCATATCCACTAGAAACTACAGTGCCATCAACGAAAATTTTACTAATATTGTTGAAACGCGAAAAAGCGACATGATGCCAAGTGCCACTCGTAAGCACAGTATTAGTTACGAAGCCCGATCTTTGGGCCTCTGAATCTCTATACTCAAGTCTTCCGTTTGGCTTGACTCTTAATAAGAAGTATTCACCCTCTAAGTCTTCTGCGTCTGGATTTAATCCATTTTTTCTAAAGTCGAATAATATAGATTCTTTATTTACATCGTCTAACTTTACAAAGCACTCAACAGTAAAGTCATTTAGGCCAAATTCCAAATCTTTGGATGATTCAGTATAAAGACCTCTAGCACTGCTTAATCCTTGTAGTAAAATACTTTTTGTCCCAACAGCAGAGTCTGAGCTATAGTTAACAGAACCTAATTTGTTTACAGTAAGTGATCCTAAGTTGGCTGAATTATATACTCTTAAATCTTCTGTAGTTCCACGATCAAAATCTCGTAGGTTTTCAAAATCTAAGCAATACACAGAAGGTGTACCGATCTTAATAGAATGATCTATAATTGGTAGTGGCTGAGTTGGGTTAGTCCAGTTTAATATAATGCCACTATTACTTTCAGCAAAACCGATAAAGTTGGTCGGCTTTAGTGGTGGGTTTGTAGTATTTGCGTTAACTATATTACTTGCGGCACTATTATAGTTATTGTTAAAAGACTGAAGAGTAATGTTATATAGCTTATCTCTATCAAGGCTAGAGATAGTAACAGAGCGCCTTAAGTCTACTGATGGAGAATCTGGAACAACTTGATCATATCTATTGTAGAGATCGTACTGATTTGTTGGATATGAAGCTACACCACTTTGCGTGAGGCTTGAAACTCCGTAAAAAGTAATATTCTTAAATGTCTGCATGGTAATTGCCATTGGAACACCAGAAAGTGCAGCAATTCCACTATTAAGATATACTGGATAAAAATAACCATTATTTGCACCAAACGAACCAGAAATAGCGAAAGCTGTGTTGTTAAAATTATCAAATCTTACTAAAGCTCTATAATCTAAAGAACTAACTGGTTCACCGGGATGACCAGCAAATTCTGGTAAAATAAATGATAGAGTAGCTGAATCAAACGTTACGCTTTCTAGCTGAACTGATCGCGGTGGACTTGGTGGGCCAATGCTTCTTACCAATAAACTTGCTGGTGTGCTATAGTTACTAGAACCCACACTATTAGTAGCGCGAACCCTAACTGTATAAAATGCGCCACCGTTTGGGCTTTCTGCAACTTCGCCCTGAATGCCATTAGTATTATTTAGCGTGTATGTATTAATCGATCCAACGTTTAGGTATTGAGCTACACCGCTTAGTGGAGTATACTCTAGTTCATAAGCACTAATATTTGCTCCACCATTATCTGGAGTTGTCCAGTTAATAGTTATAGAATCAATATTGTTATTTGCAATAGATGTAATTAAAGGAGAAAATGGAACTGTTGGATTGGGAACAGATTGGAAAATATTGGAATATGCACCAGAGCCAACAGCAGAAACAGCGGCAACTCTAAAAGAATAATTCTGGCCATTGATAAGACCATTAACATTTTGTCTTGGTTCAGAGTTTTCTCCACCATAAGTTAACCATCCAGAGTTTGCAACTCCGCTATATTGAACTATATAGTCAATAATACCTAGGGAACTATTAGGGGCAGTCCAGCTTAAATGTACAGATTGATTTTTTGGCACACCGCTTAAATTAATGGGAGCGTCTGGTGGAACGAAAGAGTTGTCACCGAATGATCTAATATCAAAAGCATTGCCTAGATATATTCTTCTCCATTGTCCGCTAGGAGTATAGGCATAAAGATACTGATCATCTAATACGAGTTGACCATTGACCCCAGCAACTTCACTGTACTGGATCGTACCAGTTGGAATGAACGACTTGCCAGACAAAGCTATATTGAGATTAAGATCGTTGAGTAGAAAGCTACTTACGGCATTAGAAACCATCAACTCAACTTTGCCAGATGAAACATAAGGCTCATTATTAAAAACAAGTTGATTATTTGCATTCTGGTATAAAATACTATTGCCGCTGCCTATATTATTAGATGGAATCAATCTAATACCACTACTAATATTTAATCTACCTAATATATCAACTACTCCACTTATTTCTACGTCTGCTATTGGAGCAATACCCGGCTTACCTATAGATAATTTATGGTTTATTGAATCCCACTGGAAATACTGATCTGATCCAATAGTATTGTTATTAACCCAAAATGTAATTCTTCCAGCATGATTTACACCACTAGAATATGAAACATATGTATTCGATAGCGGTGGCAAATCAGACATCGTAATTGTCCGAAATGACGGATAATTTGGATTACATGGTGGAGCGCCGCATCCACTTGGCGGGCCAGCGAAAAATAATCCAGCGTTTTGCTTCTTAAGTAAGATGTATTGATTGACGGCACCACTAAGCTGAACAACGTCACTAAGTCCAGTTGTTTGGCTCAATAATGATTCATTGTATGCGTCTATGTCTAGTTTATTTTTTAGGAAATGTTCACTCTGAGTACCTGACAAAAATTTTATACCAGAATTTCCAACAATATATCCAGAAGCATTAATAATTGACTCATAGCTCTGACCGCCAATATCAATAGCAAAAGAAGGATTAGATTTATTAATACCTAATCTATTTAATGTAGAGTTCCAGACTAAGTTAGGATCATAATCTAGAGTGTGTGAACCGCCCCAAATGGCTAGTCCGCTAACTTGTGGATTATTGTAAGATCCTATTCCAGAACCAGTATAGACAGAATGGCTAGCTGGATATGTTACGTATACTTCCTTAAGCCCAGTTGACCAATTAATAATTGCATTGGTGCTAGTCCTAATGGGAAATCTTTGAATTTGATTACTAAGTATATTGTCGCTGGCAGAAAAGTCTGACCTCAAAAAGATACCAGAACCAACTTCGTAATTATTACCATCAGTAATAGCATAAAACATTACGCCGCTGTGAGGATAAACAGAAGCGAATGAGCTAAATCCAGCTGGAGAGCCTTCTAATATAATATTGCCAGAACCCGTTGTATAACTTAATTCTTTTATTCTATCATACAATACTATTTTGTCTGACATAATTAATCCTTATTAGCGATCAAATGAATGGGTTAAAATTCGAAGCATAGTTACTTGTTACACCACTAGCCTCATTGACTGTAGAACCAAGGTCTTCTCCAAAAACGATGGCATCATTTATTTCAGCATCAACGTATTCACCGGCCTCATTAAGAACTACGAACGTGAAAAAATGTCCATCAATAGCATTATATCCACGCTTAGTTCCAACAGTATTTCTTTCAAAATCGCTCATATCATCGCTATCAGTTCTAGCGTTACTATTAGCTACCACAACAAAGTTATTAGATCCAGTAGCTAGAACTCCATTTTTAAGATAAATAACATACTTACCTGGGGATGTTCTAGTAATACGTCTAATATTGTAAGAATTTTTAACTACAGGAATAGCATTAGAAACACCACTATTAGCACCATCAAATGTGATCCAAGCTTTAGCAACTGACTTACCGCTAGAAAATCTAGAATTGTCGGTACTAAATACAAACTCTCCAGAATTACCTACTAAAATATTTTCTTTACCAGCGTTTTGATTAGTACCACCTTGATATTGAAAGCGAAGACCAACATTTGAATATCCAGAAGCACCAATCCAATTATTTGCCATAGCCAAATTGCCAGCCATCCTTCTACTGCCATCTAGGGTTAAGAAAACACTATGAGAGGCATTATTATCTCTATTGGCAAGATCATTATGATTAATACCAGTTGGGCCTGGATATGGAACAGTTTGATCTTTGATTGCAGTACTTGCGTTAGGAAATGTAACTCCGTTTTCAGCTACAAAAAATCCAGTACCTGTATCACCCAATGTTCTTTTTGCTCTAACATTTTTAGCAAATGGGGTTTGAAGATCAAAATCTCCACTAGCTATAATAGAATTCATAGAATCAACAGCATTAAATAAATTGTTTCTAATATCTGCTGCTGAAATTAATCCCGCATTATTGTCAGCTAAATCTACAACTATATTGCTTAATAATGCCTGTTTACTAATAATGGCCATCTTCTATCCTCCAATGTTCTAAAAATAATTTCCGTCTCTTGTGTCGTTATAACGTCTTGATACAAATTCGCTAGCAGGACTGTATGGGCCAAGAACGACTTGACCAGCTTGTATTCCAAACACCTTATAATCTAATAGATCTTTATCATAGCGTGAGCATATATCGTTACGGTAATTCGCTATAGTGCTAGCAACACCGCGTAAATCAATAGAGGATGGTCCATCCTTAATTGATATAGCATTACCGGCCTCCATCTTTAATTCGCCACCAAGTATAATACACGCAGTTTTTAATCCAACTAGATTAATAAAATCAAAATCTTCAAGTTCTGCTGGATTGGGGGAAATATAATCTACACCAATACTGTATCTTGTTTTAAATTCAGCGTCTTGTTGGACAAATCTTGCTGCAACACAAATGACTTGATTGATGCGACCATCTGAATATTTATAACTGGAAGAATCTAAATCGTTGATCCAAGTTCGCACAATGCTTGGTATTTCAAAATTACCTGTTGAATTATTGTGTAGTGTGCCAGAAGTTGGTAGTATACCAGATGTGGACATAGTATTCTCCTGAGTAAGTTAACGACTTACTATACACTATTTGTAACGGTTCGATTAGGTATTTCATGGATGCCTCCACACGAGGTAGCACAGGCACAGCGTCTGCATGATCTCGCAGATGAGGTAGATCGTCTCTTCGTCTTGGAGGGCGTAGTAGAGGGTCATGGCGCAAAGGCCGCCGTCGGCGCTGAGAAATTGCTGGTGTAGCGTGGATGCCCGCGAGTCACACGCAGGCTGTCAATGTATCCGTCTGACGGAACTGGTGGATCGCCGTTCCGGTTTCTGTAAATTGAAAGCGATTCGTTTGGAAACGACGCCGTAAGGGCTCCGGTAGCCGCCTGCGTGCCATTGACATAAACCAGGTACACGCTGCTCTGACGCACCAGTGCGATGTGTTGCCAAGCAGATGCATATCCCAAATTGTTCCAGCGTCCGTAAGTTCCATCGCCGCCTGTAGCGCCTGGCAAAAAGTAATTGGCCCACGTTGATTGGAGCTTCACAAAACTGTCGTCAAGGATCGTGCTGTAGTTTTGGATTGCAAATTGATTCCCATAAAACCAGAACTCAACGCAGAATGATTCAGTGCCGCTAGGAAACGTGCCAGCCGGGAACGTCAAATCATAGGTGTTTATGGCACCAGTCCCATCCAGTTTCAGGCTCGCCGTACCGAACTTTTTCTGAGCGGTCGTGAGTGAATGGAAACTAGACGTTAGCGTTCTGGCGTTAGAAGATTGGTCCGTGTACGTCTTCTGACCGTCGGTGCCGTCAAAGTTGAGGAGCAGGCTGACGTTGGCGTACAGAGGATCGGTGTTCGCACTCGGCGTTGCGCTAGCCGTCCCACTCCAATCCCCCGCCGTAAAGTTCACCGCCGCCACTCGCACACTGTACGAAGTGCCGTTGGTCAGCCCTGTCAGCGTGT
>Ga0214923_10002045_pt1 | contig 27585 bp, 41 predicted proteins | sample LL1510_MetaG_FD_177993 | JGI IMG/M metagenome (GOLD analysis project Ga0214923, IMG submission 177993) | Freshwater microbial communities from Lake Lanier, Atlanta, Georgia, United States - LL-1510 | ecosystem: Environmental > Aquatic > Freshwater > Lake | place: USA: Georgia | collected...
TGAAATGGCTTGCCCGCCATGGGGACTAGACCTATCTTCAACATTGGTCTAAATATGGGTGAAGGTGGGTTATATTTAGGGGACGATGCGCAGAGTTATGACAGAACGAGTGCTCCGTCAGTATGTCCGTGAGGTGCTCAACGAAGAGTTACACACATACGGCGGCAACGAAGAATTAATAAACACTTTCATCTCTCCGTTTACGGACGTCTTTAAAACTGCGATGGGCAAGGCGAAAGAGATATCTAGAAGCGCTCAGACTATCGTCAGTGTAGCTATTCGAACGATTCTCACGACTTTTATTCCTTTTCTCGGTGAAGACTACAAAGAGGTTTTCGACGCAGAGAAGAAAGACATGGAGAAAATTCGCGCAGAATACAAGGATGTCTATGACAGAAATGATGAGGCTCTCAAGAACTCTGACGCCGGTATGATTGCTTTCTTCGTCGCTCCCGAGCTCGTACTCGGGTATAAGGGTTTCAAGGGCGGAGCGAAGGTGGGTAAAGAGCTTGTTTCCACAGTAACTGGCGGTCGTCTAGACGGCACCCTAGATAAAATAGCCAGTAAAATTGGAGATGCTGAAAAAGCAATTGACGACAGCGGTAAAAAAGACGCATCTGCTGAAGACATAAAGAGGGGTCTCAAGGGCGATTCTTATTACAGGGTGGGTCGTCGTCTGATAGAGCGTGACGAAGACGAAGATAGCGGCGATACGAAAAAGAAGTCTAAACCCGATGCATACGCAAAAGCTTTTCAAAGCAAGAAATTTCAACAGCTCTTGCATGACGATCCCGAAGTAAGCGCTCTGCGTGAGAAGGTCACAAAGATTTATCAAGGAACTCTTGAAGAGATCTACGGAAAAGCTGTCACTGTCATAAAGAAAGCCAAGACTCTAGAAGACGTACAGAAGGCGATGGGCGGAAAGAAGATACCCGAGTACGAAAAGATCAAGAAGCTGCAGGGTGAAGAGCGTGAAAAGGCAGAGGAGACCCTGTTGAAGGGTGTGCGTGATGCTCTGAAGAAGTTCTATATTGAAAACCTTCAGAAAACAGTAGATGAAGTGAAGAACGTCGGCATCCCTGATGAGTCTCCTTTCATCAAAGACTACAAAGATACGATTGCAAAGATCAAGGCTCTATGAGTGTGAACAACCTACACTAGAAGTTGTATCCTTAGAGCATGCCTAAGAAGACAGCACCCAAGCAGTATAACGTTACTCATCTTCAACCTGATGAGATCAATGCACTTCGTGCACTTGTCAATGAATTCGTCGAGAAGGTCAATAACATTGATAACGAGCTTGAGCTCCTACGACAGGATCGCAAAGAAGTTATCGAAGAGTATTCTGACAAACTTGACATGAAAACTCTGCAAGCTGCACTGCGAGTTGCCAAGATCCAGAAAGAGGTCGCTCACCGTGATACCTTTGACCTCTTCATGGAAGCGCTAGACCCTACGGTATCCTGAGGTGATCGATGAAACACGTCATTAAGAAGAATAAGACCACCCAGGTAAAGCTTACTAAGCTTGAACTGGTGCATCTCCGTGACCTCATGAGTGTCCTCCTCCCTCCCGAGGCGACGAAGACTCTCTCTGCTGCTCTAGCCGAGGTTGAGAGTCGACCCATCGTTGAGTCAATTCTCTGGAAGAAGATCGCCGCTGCATGTGAAGAAGCAGGTCTGCCTGTTGCCGATGAGGCACCTGACTACATCATCGCAGCAATGGGCACTCCTCAGCTTGGAGTTTTTCAATTAGCCTCTGAGCCCGCCGCCGATGACGAAGAAGAGGGCTTGGTTTTTCCAGGGGACGACGACGAGGAGGAGTGAGACGTGTATACAATCGGACAAGTCTTATTCGTAGTTTTATCTAAGAAGAGTCAAGTCTATCCAATGCAGGTGGTAGAAGTTATCACTAAGAAAACTCTGAAGGGGGAAGAGACCCGTTATCTACTGCAGGGTGGGACTGACAAGACATCAACAGTTTTTCTCGACGAGGTCGATGGCGAAGTCTTTGATTCAGCTGAGATGACTCGTGATATACTTGTGAGGCGAGCGACTGCACAAGTTAACCGCCTTGTTGACACTGCCGTGCAGAAATCAAAAGAATGGTATGCGGGCCGTGATCCACAGACAATTCAGGGACTGCCTGACCTTGCACCCCCCAGAAGCACCCCTCAACTTGAAGTAGTGCGTGACGATGACGAAAGGGCCACCGTGGTCCTACCGGACGGCACGGTGGCCAAGATCAAGATCCCGAGTGTGTGATCAGCGTATACCAGCTAATAGCTTCCATCTAGACAGGTCGATGCTTTCTGCCTGAGTCTTCTTCTCGTCTTCCTTTGCAGCAGGATATTTTTGGTTAGGTTGATTAGGATCGCTAGCCTTTTCTTGGTACTTGCCCGGTCCGTAGAGGAAGAGCTCGGCGGGCACCTTTCCTGCAAGCGCACCCTTAACCTTATCTATGTTTGAACCATCATCATCATAGAAGTGGATTTCGTCAGGCATTGGATCAAGCAAGTTGTTCTTGATGAACTCACCTTTGTTCGCCCCACTGGTTCCATGGACGCCCATGTTGAGGGGTGCTCCCTGTTTCTGCATGAAGTCAGTTAAGTCTTTCTCGACAGAGATCTTGACGTCCTTGCCGGCAAAGTTTTTAGTTGGCTTGCCGCCGCTCTCACCAGCTCTCGCCGTGACGATTGCAGTTTCACCGCCCTCTGAGTCGACCTTCTTGACCTTGCCTATGGTATCCTTGATAGGCTCTGCGCTCTTTGCAGATGCTGAAGGTGAAAAGTCAAAGACGACAGCTTCACCATCTTGTGCGGTGGGCTTGTTGGGTGAAATTTTTACGTTGCCACCGGCCTTTGCCTTTATTTTTGGAAGGACTCCCGAGCTAACATAGGCAGCAAAACCATCAATGCCTTCTGGTTGCTCAAACGTTTGTCCACCGGGGCCCTTCAGCAAATCCTCACCGGAAATACCTGCGTCATTTATCCAGGCCTCTGCATCCTTTGCCGACTTCCAGGCAGGCTCTCCATCCTTATAGAGCATCACTCCGTTGGAGTCCTGAGTCACTCCAAGTGTATCGTCAAAGTCGAAAACGTGAAGCTGCTTTGCGGGAGGTGCATCGCCCGGGACAGGGTCTTTTGATCCCTGCGCCTTCTGTGCCTCTTCACGGACAATTGATCTAATAAACCTACGGAGCTTTTTTTCTTCGAGCAGTTGTCTTCTCATAAGCGTTAAATATACACTGCGCAAAAAAATCGAGTCGTTCATGCTAACTTATGCATTTGCGGTCGACGGCTGTAATCTTTATCGATCTCTGAAGTGCAAAGTTTGAAGCAGAAGTTGTATTGTGTATCCATGGGTATTGGAAAGATTGAATTGTCCCTCGCGCAAAACCTCGCCCAGCGACTTGTCGAGCACGTATCTCCTGCAATGGCTCGGGTCGAGATCGCAGGCTCAATTCGCCGGCAGAAACCCGTCGTCGGCGATATCGAACTCGTCGGCATCACTGATGACCAGGAGAAACTGGTGGCCTTGCTCCGTGACATGGGCCAGACTATCAAGCCCGGTGTTCCTGGTATCGTCCCCTGGGATCCCAAGCCTGGGTCCAAGTACATTCGTGTACGACTGTCCGAAGGCATGAACCTCGACTTCTTCCTTGCCAAGCCCGACAACTGGGGTGGACTCTTCATGATGCGCACTGGCAGCGGTGCAGGGCTGGATGGCAACCCATTCAACGGGTTCATCCCAGGAATTTTCTCTCGATTCAAGAAGCTTTCTGGCGGCGGTCGTATGACAGACTGTATGCCGACTATGCCAACTGGAGAGCAACTGCCGCTAGCTGAAGAGACCGACTTTTTCGATTTGCTAGAAATGGATTTCGTGCCTCCCGAAGAACGTACTGGCAGGAATGTGATCAAACACTACGTCAAGTAGAGTATTCCACAGTCTAAAGACTGCAGGTGGCGCATACGTATTGCGTATGATTGCCGAGAACAAATCGTACGTTTACATGATCACGTGCATTCCGACTTCATGCGTTTACATCGGTAAGTCAAATGATCCATCGGGTAGATTCAAATCGCATCTCGCAGAATCGAAAAAAGAGTCTAGCTATCTTCCGCTCTATCGTGCAATTAGAAAATACGGGAATGCGTCATTTGAACTGACGATCATACAAGAGTGTGCTTCGGAACAAGAAGCTTACGATGCCGAAAGAGAGTGGATACTAAAACTTCGATTGGAAGGAAGGGCACTCTTCAATAGAAGCGCTGGTGGCGTCGGAAATTTCTCACCAACGCCCGATACTCGTGAAAGAATGAGTAAGGCGCAGAAGGGCAAAATTATTACCGAAGAACAACGACGGAAGATTTCCTCGACTTTGATGGGTCGGAAGATTCCCCGTGAAGTGGTAGAAAAAGTTTCTGCAAAGCTAAGGGGGTCTAAGCGGACAGGCAAAGCTCTTGATAACATCAAGGCTGCTGCAGAAAAAAGGTCGAAAGACCCCTTGTGGGTCGAAAGAAATAGAATTGCTTTGCAGGAAAACAGAAAGCTTGCACAGACGCCAGAGTGTAGAGAGAAAATTGCGAAAGCACAGCGGAAATACACAGATGAGCAAGCTTTGAAATTGAAAGAAGCCTATGATGGCGGAGCGAGCATAGCGAACCTACGCCAGGAATTTTCTGTTTCGATTGGAACATTGTATAGGATGCTCGAGAGAGCAGGTAAGCTTACAGATGACATGTAAGGAGCAGGATTTCTTCGACCTCCTTGAGTTGAACTTCATCCCACCACAGGAACGCGTCGATCATAAGGTGATCAAGAAGTACTCGCGGATCGCATGAAAGTGAAGTCATACACTGTGCTCGAACGAGCTGTCGAGGAGGGCATCAAGTTGGGCCTGAATCGCGCCCACAAACACACTGACAACCCCAGCATCCAGCAGCTGGAAGAGGACGTACTCGCAGCCGTGATGAACGCTGTGTGTGAGGTCTTTTCTTTTGATGACGAAAACGATCACGTAACTTGAGTGCAAAACGCAGCACGTCGTTGATAGGGTAAGACCATGACCATCCTTGCAATCGATTTCATGAACCAGGCGCACCGGGCTCGCAGCGGATTCCAGATGGGTCCTGCTCCCGTCGTCTTCAACTTCTTCCGGCAGTTCAAGTCGCTGGTCGACCAGTTCAATCCCAATAGGATCTACGTTGCCCTTGAAGGCCGCCCCGTCAAGCGATACGAGGCCCTCTCCGAGTACAAGGAGAATCGCAAGGTCGCCTCCGATGACCCTCGGGCTGCCGAGTTGACGAAGTTCTTTGCCCAGAAAGACGTCATCGTCGATCTATTGACCAAGTATTTTCCGGTCTCCGTCGTCCGGCATCCGACGTTCGAGGCCGACGACACCATCGCTAACCTGCTACGATCTTCTTCGACGGCAGTGCCTTGGGTTCTCGTGTCATCCGACACCGACTTCATCCAATTGTTGCAAACGCAGCCCAACCTCCAGCTCTACAATCCTGTCCGCGGCGAGTTCGTCGAGGCCCCGACTGATTACGATTATGTCACGTGGAAATCCTTCCGGGGTGATTCTACCGATAATATCCCGGGTATTCCGGGGGTCGGCGATGTCACGGCAGCAAAGATTGCTTCAAATCCAGAGTTGCTCGCTGAACGCCTCGCAGATCCCAAGATCGCGCCCATCTTCACTCGTAATTACGAGCTGATTCGATTCGCAGAGTGGACCGATGCTGAGCGAATTGCGATGACGTCCTCATCACCCACCAAAGACTGGGATGCCGTCAAGTCTGTCTTCGCAGGTTACGGCTTCAACTCCATGGTCAAGGACGAATCCTGGCAAAAGTTTTGCGGCGCCTTTGACAGACTGTGGGGTGAATAATACTTACATGTCAGCGGACATGAAGATCACACTTGGATTATTGAGGCAGGTAATTCGCGAGGGCCTTGAGCTCGCCGAGGCAGGCGTGCTGGACGATTTTCAGCTCAACGAGGTCATCATCGAGGAGAACCTCGACGAGGCCGAGTACAAGGGCCGCGATGTTCCCTTGGGCAAGCCGATGAAGGGTGACACCGCGAAGTTCAAGGTGTATGTTAAGGATAAGAAGACGGGCAACGTCAAGAAGGTCAACTTCGGCGACAAGGGCATGGAAATACGCCGAGACAACCCCAAGGCCCGCAAGAGCTTCCGGGCTCGCCATGGTTGCGGCACCAAGAGAGCTTCAGATAGGACCAAGGCGGCTTTTTGGAGTTGTAGAATGTGGTCAAAAAAACCCGTGTCCAAGATTTTGGGCGGCAAGTAAAAGGACGAGACATCATGAAGATCACAGCATCACAGCTCAGGTCTCTCATCAAAGAAACTGTCGAGACGGCTCTTGAGCGTAGCCCAGTGCGCGGATTGACGCGAGCAGAATTGTTCGGTGAATACTCGGACATCTATAAGTCGATTTACGGTGTACGCTACCGAAATGAAGAGCACTTCATGGATCCCAAGGTGCCCATCGCGGACCTGGAGGCCATGGTAGAAGACCTCTACGATGAGAGCATGACGTGACCCGATTCTCGTTGACCGAGATGCCCAGGAAAAAATCTAGGAAGGCTTCGACCCCGAAGGGCGACTGTTACGAAGCTGCAGGCAAGTTCATTCTCAATTTATCGCTTCTACACATGGATGAAGAAGGAGAAGTCGCGGGGTCCGAGGCGAAGGCCGAGGGCCTCATCCTCGTTCATGCGGAGGTTCGCGGTCAAGGCCCGATGGAGGGTGTCAATTTTGGCCATGCGTTCGTGGTCGAGCAGGTTGCCGGAATAGAAATCGTCATCGACAAGTCGAATGGACGAGACATTAGACTGCCCAAGCCTTTCTACTACATGATCGGCGGCATCGAAGACATCGGCAATTACCATGAGTACACTCCCACTGAGATGTTCCGGAACATGCTCAAGTACAAGCACTGGGGACCTTGGGACCTCAAGACATCGAGCGGACTATGAAGCCTGAAGATGATATATTCACATTTTCGAGTGAGACTCGAACACCTATCAACCCTGATGACATGGTGCAGGCAAAGGAAGAAATCCTCGTGCGGGAAGCTATACGACTGACGATTGAGTCAATCAAGAAGCCCCGCCGCAAGCGCCCACTTTTAAGATAAAAGAGACGTAAGACGATACTTACCAGCTGGAGACACACCATGTGGGATAAGTTCAAGAGATATTTCGGGTATGTCTGGTCTTTTCCGGTCACATTTTTTGGACTTGCATACGCTAGTGCCTTTCAGCTGGCAAGATGGTACAAGTGGTGTGGCATCAAGGGCGATGCCCTGGTGTGGTGCGTCGATGGTGATCGCTCTCCTCGGTGGTTGCTCAGACTGTGGCAAGGGTGGGCAGGTCACACAATCGGCAATGTAGTCGTCTTGAAGAAAACGCCTGATCAATCTCCAGTCGTCCTCGTCCACGAACAGAAACACGTCGACCAGTGCATGCGCCTGGGTGTGTTCCAGCCCATCCTTTACGGGCTCAACATGGCAGCGATTAAGATCGGATGTACGGGAAGTGATCCTTATTATAGCAATCCGTTCGAGATCGATGCCCGCCGCGCGGCGGGACAGCTCATCGATGTTGAAGGAGCGATCAAGAAGATAGCGGAGAAGAAGTCTACATGAACAAGCTAGTCAAAAACTACGTCAGGGAAGTAATACTCTCAGAGTTTTACATCTCAAGCTTTGCTCCAAAGAAGAAGAAGAAGAAAAAGAAGGGCTTTCTCTCCAAGGTCAAATCAGTCTTGACAGGCGGATTCCTATCAGGAAAAGACGAGCTCGAGGACGCAGTCGAAGAGTGGATTGAAGACCAAGAAGATCGGCATGATTTTCAATTTCCTGAGAAAGTGAAGAAGAAAATTGAAAAGATCTCTTTAGAGAAGTACGAAAAGTATCTCCAAACGTCAGGTGATCCAAAAAAAGCAAGCGAAAAAGCGATAAACGTTCTCAACGACGTGTTCAGACCGTATTTCAAGCAAATCGACCAAAAGCGTCAGGAAGAACTCAAGAAAGAGCTTGAAGCTGACAAGGAGAGTCTGGGTCTAAGCGATCGAGGTGATAAGCGTAAAAGCTCTGGGGCTTTCGACGACGATGAAGACTATTACTGATCGTCGAATCAAGGAGGTCGTGGGTGATTATAGCATGGCAGGTACCCGCCGAGCCGAGGCGCCCGGCAACATCCGTGTTGGATATCAGATCACGGGCGGCCGCGACTTCATAGAAGACGACGCTGCTTCAGAGAAGCAAGACGAACTGCAAGACGAGTCCACTCTGCCACAAGCTGCAGTGGTCTATGCGACCAAAGACGGAAAAGTACTAGCTGTGTCTCGAGGTTCGAATACGTCTGATCTCAATCTACCAGGCGGCGGTGTGAACCCAGGAGAGGATCCGAAAGACGCTGCCGGTCGCGAATTATGGGAGGAGACCGGTCTACGAGCAGGTGAACTTGTCCAAATCTTCAAGAAGATTCAGGGTGGTAAACTCGTCACAGTCTATCGTGGCGCCCACCTCAAGGGTAAGCTGTCTTCTTCAAGCGAAGGAAGTGCTAGTTGGGAAGACCCAGAGGCTTTGTTTCAAGGCAGATACGGTGATTTCTTTCGAGAAATACTTCATAAATGCTATGGTGGTGATGTCAACGAATCACGCGTGGCACTACGGCGAGACCTGAACGGCGGATTGAAACTCATCTGGAAAATCTACGGACGCAAGCTCTGAATAACTTACGGCACAAGGCCGGTATCCTTTCTTTTTGTTAATGTGTAAACAGTTGCATCACTGTGGGATAGGATGATGTCATGTTATCTCGTGGGGTCGTGTCTAATTTGCAGTCCATGCTTGAATTACTACCCATTGATTTGCTTGAAAGAGTGAACCGAGAGGGTGGTCTACAGATTGCAGATCTGCTTGATCTAATATCAGCACCCAAAGATTATACAGTCTACGACCCAACGCCGATTTGTGATGTCGATGTAGTCAATTCGGATATGGCAGCACTCGGAGATGAGTCACTCAGGACTGGTGAGACTGCGGTGTGTATCTTCGCTCCAGAAGAGTCTCTTCAAAGAATACCCGGGCCTGAATTGAGCCTATTGAGTCTAAAGCTGCTGCAGTGCTCTACTGCGACCTGTGTCTGGGTCGTTACTACGCCCAGTGTGTATGATGAAGTGCAGTCACACCTCAAGGGACTCATCGGAGTATCTCCGCGGGTCGTGCCGCAGTATGAAACTTTTTTGCTCGAGGTCAACAGTAGACTCAAGCTAAACGACAACGCGCCTAGCATGGTCTCATGCGGCACGGGAGACGTGATACCCGCACTAACGCATTCGGGGCTATTAGATTCGTTCGGCGGAAGACACATAGCGATCGTCAACGCGATGAACGCCTTGGGAGCACCGGTCTCTGCGATGGTGGGAGAGCACATTACAGGTAAGAAACCCGTCACTTGGGAAGTAGCGCCCCGCGAGATGGCTGATGAGACCCCCGTCCTGTGTGAGCATGACGGTATTGTACAGCTCGTTGAAGTGAACCGATTGTCAGGAGTGCATAAAAATGCATTCAAGTTTACCGACACGGGATGCTGCGTGATCAGATCGGATCTCCAGTGGTCGAGCGTGCAGTGGAGGTGGGACAGAGTACGCCGCAACAGGGACCATTCGTTCAGCGTGGCATACCAACGAAGCATTACTGACCTGTGCGCCACATTTCAAACCAGGTTCCTTGCCTCCCCGCGTGACTCACGGTACCTCATGGTCGATGGCCAGCTGGGCCCCCGGGATGTCCCAAGAATATTCCAGGCAATATAGACCATGATTCCCCCTCGGTCACCTTATTCATTAATCCAAGAAGACCTGTGGCCCGATGGATTTCGCATCCTGGTGGCTTGCATGCTACTCAACCTTACTTCAAGACGTTCTGCTGAGAAGATAATACCTCGGCTCTTTGCTCGATACCCGACTCCACGGGATCTGGCAGGTGCAGATGAGGTTGAACTTGCTGAGATCGTTGCACCGCTTGGTCTAAAGAACCGTCGCTCAAAGTCCCTCGTGTCGATGGCGAAGAAGTACATATCAGGCAATTGGAAAAACCCACAAGAGCTGCCGGGGGTCGGTGAATATGCAGCTGCTGCGTGGCAGATCTTCATTGATGGGACACTGCCCCCGCAGTGCCCTAAAGACGGTGCGCTCACTGCATATTACAAGTGGCGGCTGTCTATCGTTTCTGGGCCTTGATCAAAAATTGGTTTATTGCCTCTGAGTTGACGAAGAATGAGAGCATGGGCGCTCGAGTAGAGACCCATGAACTGATACCTACCAACTGACCATCATCATTGAATGCTCCTCCCCCGCTATTGCCAAACCACGCGGGAGACGAGATCTGTATTGCCGGTGGAGTTGAATTGCCTCTGAGCATTCGCGAAGACGATATGACACCCTCAATATAGGTCCACCCCAACCCCGTTGTGTGACCCACGATGTGCACTGGCTGTCCCGCCCACCAGCTCTCTGCCAGAGTGGCTGCAGGGTGCTCAGGTGGATCTGCCCTAGACTTAAGGAGTGCCAGGTCATGTTCGGGATCTTCAGACATGATGTCGAACGTGTAGATCTTCTCTGATCCATACACTTGATACATGAAGATGGGCTCGTCGCTGATACAGTGGCGAGCAGTGATGATCTCGTTTTTGCTAATCCAGACGCCGCTGCAGTATGGCATCAATGTAATCTCATTTTCTTCAATGCTACCTGCGACCAACGCAACGGTCATTTTGTCGAGCCTCTCGACCATCTCTCTCTTCAGATCTGAAGGAGTCTTAGGTGGAGGTGTGGGCTGACAGAACATCAGTGAGAGGGTCATGCCTAGTACCGCGAGAGCTTTTCCCTTCATAGCAAATCTCCTTTCAAAAAGATCACATACGAATAGATATACGTGCTTTTTAGACTCTGGGGTTGGGCACGACACTTAGGTGTTACAACGATATACACACAAATTCATTGCTGATTTTGCACATTTAAAGCAGTTTCTTTCTTCTTGAGATATTTAACAGGCGAGCAATTTGTTCTCGCGTCAAGGAGCTACGACATGACCATCAGATTTAGCGGCCCGCAGGCAGGCGGTGTCTTTCGCATGATCAACAACGGTGGCGGTGGCGGTGGTGGCGCTCAAGGAGCGCAAGGCGCCCAAGGCCCGCAAGGTTTTCAGGGAACTCAGGGTTCTCAAGGAACAAATGGAGCCCCTGACACGACAGGAGCTCAATACACGGGTGCAAAAGCCGGAGGATCACCGCTTGGAAGCATAGTGGTGCTCACGAGTTGGTTGGCTTAAATGGTTGCATGTTCATAAATTTGATACGGGCCTCACTGCCAAATTTTTTCCAATTTTCAGATCCACATAAATTCTGAAGCACGTCTGGCAATTCATTTATACCGGACTCAACGATCATGTCTTTCAGATAGTTTATCTGACTAGGTTCTGACACCACAGTCTTACCATTGATGATTGGATAAAACATTCTTACCTGTTCCTGACGATTCCATGGCTCAAAGGCATGAAGATTCAAAATTATCTTGGAATTTGCGATGTGAGCATCCATGTCTGCATCACCGTATATCCATGCGAATTTTAATTTTCCGTAGCATTTCCTTTGAATTTGTTCTATGATCCTCCATCGCCTCTCATTGAGCATCCCGTAGAACAACACATCAATCTTCGGGTCCTGAAGAGACTGAATTCTGTCAAGCCTCCTTGCATACATCATGGGTAGAATGTGCTTAACTGGCACACAATACCAGCTTAAAAAATCAATATTCAATCTGTCATAGTCCCATACTTCAGGAAATGTTGATAAGGCCTCGATGCTCTTGTTGACATCGATGAAATTGTTATTTCCAGATGGACCAAAGAGCTGCTCCAGCTGATATGCTATGATTCTTTTTTTAGGAAATTGTTTTTGATAATATTCATAGTTTTCATGAAGATGACCATCCAACAGAAAGAGTGTATTCCCCCATTCGGGAGTGTCAAAGTGCTCTAACAACATTTCGGCAACATGCATGAAGAACATGTTGTAAAGATAAATGTCAATATTCTTTCCGCTGACAATTAGATTATCCAAATTTAAACCTTCATCAAATCAGCAACAACATATGGGATCTCAAACTTCCAAGGATGCGGTCCCATCATTCTATTTTCTCTATAGAGTCTGATGGGATTAAATTTGGCCACTGCACCTGGATTTGCAGATTCCAGGAATGGCCTCAATGCATCTGAGCACCAATATAGGAATCTTCTCTCGTCCCATTGGGATCGATGGGATGGATCGCAGGTGGCACCAATTCCTTGGGCATGAGGTGTATAGGTCAGGAAGTATCCCCCAGGAGCGAGGCAGCGATGCACCTCCTCCATCAACCAGAATGCATCGGAATTCTCTCCGTGTTCCAAGAAATCGAATGCCCTGAAGGCGCCGACCGATCCATCCTCGAAGGGAAGTTTCTTGGAACCAAATACATCCCATTTGATGTCAGGTTGACCAGAGATGTCCAATGTTTTCCAACCGGGGGCACCAAATATTCCACCACCAAGATCTATCTTGGGTAGGTCACGTAGATCGCATTCCCTCTCCACGAGTCCGTGGAGATACTTGTCACGAAGCGGCATTGGTTGGCCCTCTGCCGGAAGGTTGGGATCCTTTCCTTGGCCGCAGAGCCATTGGATCTCCCGATTGTGTTTTAACCAGGTGTTACCAGAATCGGATCGGCGCCTGTAACCATAGAGGGGAAGCGGAATGTGCTTCATCTTACTCACCATATATGTGCGGCACATGAGGTCCATGTCATCTGCCACCCGTAGGTTGGAATCGTGGCCACCAGCCAACCAGTACACAGATTTCCTCCATGCACGGAGGTGGTTGGGAGCGTATAGGATCTGGCTGAGGTTGCGGGCATTGGCCGGACGAGAATTGGTGGCCAGCAACTTTCTTCCCCTGATCTCACAAGGATAAGAGGTCCAACCCCATTCCTCTGAGTAGGTGAATGGTGCTCCGGTGGCATCCTCCCACTCCGCAGTGTCGGAGTACACGAATCCAACGCTGGGATCATCAAAGGCATCGTGGACGTGCTGAAGTGCGCCCTCGGCCAGGATGTCATCATGGTCAAGCTCCAGCAGGATATCCCCACGGGCCTCCTGGCACAGCGCCTTCTTGGCCGCGCCAACACCACGCCACTCCCCGAGATCCACCACTTTTACCCTGGTGTCATCAGGAATATTCTCGGAATTGGCGCCACCATTCAATCCAATCAACCATTCAAAATTTACTGATTGGTCACGTAGTGAATCCCAGGCATCAGGAATCCATTGGGTGTTGTTGGTGGGTGTGAAGATAGTGATCATCGTGGCGAATATACAGCCGTGTGTCGCAAATAATGCTGTAGGGCAAACTAATGTGAGATGTCTAAATGACTGAAATCATTCACGAATCTCTCCACAAATTGTTCGCGGCAAATGACAGTGCCTCAGCAGCACTATCTTCGTTGTACCCATAGTCATTGATCATGGTCTTCACCATCTCAGAGTACTTTTCTTGCTGCTCATTGTCCCTGCTCTTCGACTTCGTGACGATGCGCGCAAAGCTCTTGACGGAGTTGATGAGGTAGGCCTCAAGAGCCTCACGGAGGGGCTCATATGCCTTGTAGTCCACCTTCTCACCCCTGCGCATCTTGGCGAACATGTAGGCGGTCACGTCGGAACGGAAGCCATCCTTTGCCGAGCCCGTGATGCCGATGTTCTCCTCAATCGACTTCATGAAGTCCTCGTCGGGCAGTCTCTCCTCCTTGGTGACTCTATCCTTGACCTTCGCTCTCGTGACGTAAGCTTCAGCGTTGTCGAGGTAGGAGTTGAAGAGGGCCTGTGACTGCTCCTCATATGCGGTGATGAAGGCCTTGGCGATCTCGGTCTCAAGGATCTTGAGGTACTCCTCACGGACCGTCTTCTGCAGGAGCTCGAGGCAGGTCTTCTTGAACGACTCGTCTGTGATCTGCTCTTTCACCATCTTCGTCAGGGAGTCTAGCATGGAAACGGGCGTTACCATGTTCTTCTCTGAGTTCGACAGGGCATTGTCGAGTGACTTGGTGATGAAGCGGGTGGAGATGCCGTCCATGCCCTCGTGCTTCGCCTCCTCGCGGAGGTCCTTGATGTCCACCTTCTTGACTCTGCCTTGCTCCAGGACGTCCTCGCCGTTGTAGATCTTCATCTTGGTGAGGAGGTCACACTTGGCCGAGGGCTTCAGGCGTGACATGACGGAGAACATGGATGCCACCTTGAGGGTATGCGGGGCGATGTGTGCCTTGAAGTCGGACTTGCCCAGCATCTTCTGGTAGATCTTCATCTCTTGGTCCAGCTCCAAGCAGTATGGCACCGCCACCTTGACAATGCGGTCCATGATCGCCTCGTTGGTGTGCTCGGACTGGAAGCGGTTCCACTCAGCCTCATTGCAGTGTGCGAGGATGACACCGTCGAAGTGCAACATGTCAGATTTACCAGGTGAGGGTACCCTCTTCTCCTGGGTGGCGGTGATGATGGTGTGGAGGAACTCGATCTCGTTCTTGAAGACCTCGATCAGCTCTACGATACCGCGGTTACCCGTATTGAAGGCACCTGTGAGTGACAGCGCTCGGGGATCATCCTCTGAGAATTTATCCAACTTGGAGATGTCCACGGAACCGATCAGCACTGAGACGTCCTGGGAGTTGGCGTCCATGGGAGGCACTGAAGCTACACCCCGTCTTGCACGCTGTGAAAATGAAGATTCTTCAACCTCGAAGTCTTCATATTTACCCTTTAGTTCATTTAGCAGCTTGTGCCGAGCGACGGGAGAGATGTCGCCCTCGATCTTGACACCAAGCGCGGTCTCGAATTCAGGTCGGAGGCTACGCGGAATGAGCTGTAGGGGTTCACCGCGGTGTGGGTCGCCCTTAAGATGATAGAACTTTTTGCCCTCAAGAGCCCGCTTGACGTGCTCTGTGAGAGCAGACTTGCCTGCACCGACCGGTCCCATCAGGAGAAGAACCTGGCGTGACTCTTCGCCACGATGCGCTGCTGAGTCGAGGAAGCTCATTATCTTTGCGATAACCGGCTCCATGCCGAAAAATTCACCTTCAAAGTATTTGTAAAGCTTAACGTCTTCACCGTCAAAGACCCTCATCTTGCGGGGATCAGAGTCGGGCATCGCATAGCTGCCGTGCTCCATGATTGCTTCACGGAGGCGTTGGTGCGAGGTCTTTACAATTGATGGGTCCTTTTCGACTACTTCAACATAGTCCATTAGGGTCCCAGAGAACTTCTTTTCGCTCTCAGATTTAGTACGTGCTTCAGAGATCTTTTTAAGGAGGTTTTTACGGGCGCTCATTGTTCCTCTTATAACTATACTTCAATTTTTGATAAACTGTTGTTGGCGACTGTTGTTAGTACAACATTGTCGTCCCACAGATGTCTGATGTGTTCCACAACATGCTTTGCTTCTGCCAATTCAAGGTCACGACCATCGTGCTCGTGTCCGATACACAGAGTGCCATTCTTACGATGTTCGTTGATGTAGAGGATTGGAATCGATCCACCACCAACTTGCTTGACAAGATCTGCCTTGACCTCTTCCCACCCTTTTTCGTCTGATACCTCGTCGACAGTGACGTCACCACTGCGTTTTCGAGAATATGAGAATAGGTTGAGTTCCTCGCAGTCGTCTTGAGTTAGATATTGTCTGATGAAAGAAGAATCGTGGTGGACTTCTCGAGCAAGGAAACACTCGTCCATGCCCTTTCGCTCCTTGATCCTCTGGAACAGCTGGAATCCCAGGTGGTATGGATTGATCCCGCCGATGTGGGGACGGATCACCTGGTTGTGCGACTTGATGAAAGGCACGTGTAGTTCTGGTGGAAGATCGAGTTCGTGCAGGATGGTGTAGTGCCAATAGGAAGCCCATCCTTCATTGATGATCTTGGTTTGGATTTGCGGCCAGAAATACTTGCCTTCGTCCCGACACACCTCAACGATGTCGCGCTTCCAGTCAGGAAGTTTCCCGTTCTCCGCAATGAATCCGAGGATATCGTAGTCGGGCTCAAGAGGGCTGTGTGTTAGATCTAGATCAGGAAGCTCTGGGTCTTCTTTCAGCCTATCACGGTGATGCTGAATAATCTCCTTGCGAGTCTTTCTGATCCATCCAGGGCGCTGGATCTGGAACTGCACGGCGTGGCAGGCGTCGATCGTCGATTCGACCTTGTCGATTCCGACCGAAGGATCTTCTACGTACGACTGGAAGCGCTTCTTTGCCGCCCTGCAGCGTCCCACGATGGTGTCAGGCCGTGTCCCCTTGAACGTGCGATTATTCTTGAAGAAATCAGAATGGCCTACACAGTGTGCCATTATTAGGATTTGCAAGTAGAGGGGATTCTCCCTCATCATGTATGCGAGAGAAGGCGAGCTGTTGAGAATTAACTCATATGGCAAACCTTCCATGCCTATGTTATACAACTGATGGGTACGTTCGAAGCTCTTTCCGAAGCTCCAGTGGTTGTAGTGCGATGGAAGTCCGTGGAAGGCCACGGCTCCAATCATTGAAAAGTAATCGATGAACTCGTATTGGATGGGATACGGATCAAGACCATGATTTTCGGCAATTTTAAGGATGCGTTCATCCCATTCCTCCAGATCAGACAGTTTGTAATCCATCATCCACCTACTTTCGAGGCTGCACCAAGCATCTCACGGAATGCTGGCCAGACTTCATCCTTCGCGCTGATCGACACGATCCTTGACTTCTCACGGATTCTTGGTAGCAGGATTCGAGATAGCTTTGCCTCGGCGTATGCTGAGTAGCTTCTTTCGGGCTCGAGCTCGACGTATCCAAAGAGCTGTACTGAGCTCTCAAGCTTCGCATGCTGCTCAATGTATCTTCCGTTGTCGTCATCAAAGTTGTCACCGTCTGACAGGTGAAATGCATAGCAGTTCCATGCTGATGGGTTGTACCTCTCTTCAATAATCTCGCTCGCTTTTGCAAGCCCTGTCGAGGCCTTGGTGCCACCCATCGTAGATACTGTAAAAAATGCTGATTCATCTACTTCACGAGCTTCTGCGTCGTGCGTAACAAAAACGACTTCTATCTGCTCGTATTTTGAGCGGATGAATTGATACATTAGGAAGCAAAATGATCTTGCCAAAAACTTCTTGTCTTGGGTCATTGAACCCGACACGTCCATAATAAAGAACACCACTGCATTAGTGCAAGGTTCATCCTTTAGTTTGTAGTGGCGATATTTCAGATCGTCTTCATGGAATGGGAAAGTTTCACCTTCTTTTGCCTCTTCTGGATTGAACCCCGCAGCTTTCATTCGCTTGATGCGGGCGATTGCAGACTTCTTGCGATCGAGTCTTGGTAGGATCCCTTCCGTCCTATACCCATTACGCTTAAGCTTGTGAGTTGAGATGTTAGTCAACTGTCGCTTCTGGAGATCGGGAAGTCCGAGGTCGGCAAATAGGTACTCAGCCAGTTCGTCAAGCGACATCTCGACGTCATAATACTCCTCGCCGCTCTCATTGCCCGGTTTATCAGGACGTTGGGGTTTCCCACGCTGTGAGCTGCCAAGTGTCTGTCCTTTTTTAACATCGCGGCCAGGAGCAGAGCCCACTTGCTTACCGTTGTCACCATAGACGAATCGATGTTCCTTGATGCCGCGGACTGGGATCCTGAACTTCTGCTTTCCATTGCTTCCGATGATACTCTCGTCAGCAACGATGTGGTGTATACCTTCTCTTATCGCTTTGTCGATTTTTTGCTTGTGCCGGCGGCGGTCAGACGCAACGCGGTCAGCGTTGCTTTTGTGTTCCTTGAAGATCGACATAACTTGATCATAACTATGCCGTGGTGGGATTGATTGAAAAATTTGGCATAAATGTTGTAGCATAATTTCATGAGATCGTCTCTATCACTCATAATGCTGTTGAGTTGTGTATCAACATGCTTCGAGGTGTCACCTCCACCCGAACCGCCGACGCATGTGTCAATGGGGATGTTTGTTGAAGAGCACGTGATGGTTCCTGGTGCAGTTGCGCCTGACCCTGTCCAAGTTCCACCGGGTTCAACGGTACTTCTCATCGGTGATTCTTTGAGTGTGGGTATGTCTGACGAATTTAAAAGGGTCACCATGGCAGATGGGTATATACCGATTGTCCACGCTGTGGTAGGGTCAAACACGCATCAGTGGCTTCAGTGGTCAAAACGTGATTTCGACATCTATAGACCCGATCTCGTAGTTGTTTCCTTGGGTACAAACGACGCTAGTTTTCAGGAGTCATTCGCACGGACACGCCTTGACGAGTACTGTCTTTTTCTTGAAGATGCAGCTTCAAGGGGTATCAAGGTTGTGTGGATCGGTCCACCCAAACTTCGAAATCACAAAGTAACTCCCAGCGAGGCTGTTGTAAGAAAAGCGATACAAGGGTGTATTCCCAACTACTACGATTCGCAAGCGCTCAATATACCACAACCCGATGACATCCACACGACACCCCAGGGCTATAAGCTGTGGTTCGACGCAGTGTGGAAGTGGGCGACTGACAAGAAAATCATAGCGAGCCCCACACTATACGACGGCGGAAGAGATTGACATGTCAAGCGTATCTGACGAATATATCGAACAAGTCGAGCCGCTTGAGCACAATAGTGACGTCGTTGAAGAAGGCACTATGGTCCGCCATATCTTCGATGAAGAATCTTGTGGCACTGTCATCAAGAGGGAGTCGCATACCGTCAGTGTTCTGTGGTCAAAGAAACCCGCTTCTCTGCGCTATGATAATGTAACCAGGATAAAGCACATATTGAAGAAATACTCCGATACTCCGATCATTGATTCATCAATTATTATGACTGGTTCAACAGCGTTTGTCAGTGCGTCTCTGAGGATGCCGACATCGCTCGAGTGTATTCGAATCGACTTTGATCTCAAAGTGCAAAGATGCAATTGTGTATGCTAGTATAGAACTCAATGATAACATTGTCACTTGAGCAGAAACAGAAATTACACCAGTTCTACCTGGCTTCTCGAGCGTTAGCAGTAGATAATCAATCAATCATCTGTCCAATCCAGCGTGGGTTCGAAGAGGTGATGATAGGTGTGCTTGATTCGTACTCGTGGCGCCCCACCCACATCTCACCCATGGCAGCTCGAGAGGTAATGGAAGGCAATAAGAGCAACATTCAAAGAGCACACGGAATCATGGGTCGTCTAGACCGCTATGAACGAACCATCAAGATACTCACTGGCCCGGAACAAAAATTTGAAGACTGGTGGCAGTTCTACCTTGAGCATGATGCTACTGTCCTACTCACCAAGAAAGAACACCACTCAGGGAAAGCATTCCAACTCTCTGAACTAATTGAGCTCCCCTCGTATCCCGACTTGATCTTCCCCAGTGCAGGTTTTTCCTTCAAGGTGAGGAAGAAGGTCGAGATTGCATGGCTAAAAGCGAATGCAGGGTGCAGTCTTGCCTGAAGGTCCTGAACTTGCGACTGCTCGAGATGAGCTTCGGCGCCTGATCGTGGGTCAAAAGTTGATTGATCTATGCGTCGGGGTCAGCGGTAGGTATAAAGACAGACCACCCGTTGGGCTTGACTGCTTCAATGACAAGCGATCGACGCTTGGAAACCCCACCATCTCGCAGGTAGAGACACACGGTAAGTTTATGTGGTGGAAGTTTGCGTTCACGGGAGGAGACTCATGGTACGTACACTGCACCTATGGGATGGCAGGCGGATGGCATATTTCCCCGTCAAAGCACACAGCTTTTATTGTCGAATACACACAGGGCGGCAAACTATACTTCAATGACCCACGTCACTTTGGAACCCTTAAGTTTATTTCAGACCAGAAAGAACATGACAAGAAGCTAGCTTCTCTCGGGCCTGACCTTCTCAACGCTCGAGTGACACCCGAAATATTCGCAAAAAACATATTGAGGAAACCCACACGGACGATTGCAGAAGCAATCATGGACCAATCGACGGTCTCTGGGGTGGGGAATTATGCAAAGGCGGAGATCTTATTCCGCAGTGGAATCTCTCCGTGGAGGGTTGTGACGGATATAACACCAAGTGAATACGTCAAGTTGTGTACCGAAGCGGCCTCGGTGCTTAATGAGTCTTATCGATCGCAGGGTGCAACGATCAAGACGTACAAGAATGTTGATGGGTCAATCGGAAAATCACAATTTTCTTTCCGAGTATATGCAAGAGACCTGTGTCCGTCAGGTCACCTAGTTAAACGCGAAGTGACTCCGGAAGGTAGGACGTCTCACTGGTGTCCGATCTGCCAAATATGATTTTCGGCATTACACAAATCATCATGCGTGATTAGGGTGCCAAGATGATGCCGAGGCTGAAGGAAAACCCGATAGTACGCGATGCTGATGATTTCATGCGCGACTTCTTCAATATCGGAAAGGTCAAACGCGTCTTCAGGCTCGGCACCGAGTTATTCAGTGCCGCACAGCCCTTTATTGAGAAGCAGACACCTCTCAACGCGGTCAAGTCACTCTTTATGGTGGGCAAGGTAATCGTTGACGATCTCGAGGTGTGGCCAGATGACTATTTCGATGTCAACTGGGAACCACCGTATAATCAGGAGTTCAATAAGCTCGTCCTCCGGGCGCTTGAGAAGAAACCGTGCCGTGTCATGAAGACGTCAGATGAATCATCAGTTATCCACATCATTCAGCTTGAAGATGTCAAGTTTGGGTATGTTCTCAATACCAAGAATGATTACGTCGATCGGATATTCGTCGAAATAGACAAGATCAAGAAAGCTAAGGAATTGATCAAGCGTGAGCTGTGGGGCCTCATGAGAGAGGACAACGTAGTTCTCAGATCATCGAAAAAAAGCAAGAGTGATTATGACACTGGGTCGATTACTCTCGAGCCCGATGATGCATTTAAATCGATGCCATCGAAGCGCTCCACTGAATATTCGGCGTATTTGAAACGCTGCATCGATGCCGGTGTTTCTAGGTCCGTATTGCTCTATGGTCCACCTGGTACAGGCAAGAGCACGATGGCACGGACGATTGTCAACGCCCTCGGTATGCGCTCATTCAGGATTAGAGTAGAAGACATCGGACACATCGACACGTCCTCAGTGTTTGAGGCAATCAATATCTTCGAGCCTGACGCCATAATCCTTGATGACTTTGACCGATCATCGGATCAAACATCGCTCCTTGAGACCCTTGAGTTTTTCCAGAACCACGTCAAGCTTGTGATTGCCACAGTGAACAACAAGAGTCGCTTAGATGATGCGATTTTGCGACCCGGTCGTTTCGATGAGCTGCTTCAAATCAAGCAGATGGACGATGACGTAGTGAAGGCGGTGTTGGGTGACAATGCAGAATCCTTCGAGATTGTAAAGGACTGGCCGATTGCATTCATCCAGGAGTACGTGAAGCGTCGTCGTTTCATGGATGAGGCCGAGGCACAAGAGTCAGTCAAGGAACTCGCAGCTCGAGTCAAGAAGCTCAATAAATACGACGATGATTCTGAAGACGAACAGGGATTTGAGCGGGTAATCCAGCCCAGCTTCAAGAAGCTGAAGCTTGCAGAATTGCTACTCGATGGTGAGGTTCGCAAGCCTCGTCGACGTCGCAAAGAATAGTGCAAAGTCAACTCTTTCTAGTTTAGGAATAATACCGCATGCTCGGCATTTGCTGCCACTTCCTCAAGGTCGAGACAAAACCCAAGTCCGGTGCGAATGTGATCTTTTAAGAAGCAATAATTGCAAAAATGTCTTGCCTGAGCTTCTTTATGGTCTGATGTCTGTCATCTTTGTAATCTTTTTCCCAGACATAAAGAACAGCGTAGCCTTTTGACTCGAGAAATAATTTCTTTTTCTTGTCTTTTTCTCGTATTTCTTTTGCTGTCAGCTTAATAACAGGATGTAGCCATTCATCTGAATAGACTTCAGGATTTGCATGCCAGAAGTCTCCTTGCACTTCTATTGCAATTTTTTTCTTTCTGCAAAGAAGATCAATTTGATTTCTGCAAACATATCCGCTTTGAAATCCAAATTCTGACAGAGACTCGATCAAATCAAGCTCGATCTTTGAATGAGTCTTTCGAAATGTCTTAAAACCGTACTTCTTAAGATTTGTGTTGACTCTCTTTTCATTCGCATCTTTTGTGTGTGCCAACGTTCTGTTTTTAGTCTTGTTCATGAGAGTGTAGATTGTTTCTTCACCATATTTTTCAAGACACGTTTGTCTCATGTTGTTCTCTGCGGGCCCACCTCGTTTTAAGGCGTTTTTTACGCAGTCTTTGCTGCAGTAGTGGTTCTTCTGTTTCGATCTTAGTTTGCCGTTAATGTTTGTTTCAAACCGCTTAGTGCAAACGTCACACTGAAAGTTGTAGATTGTCTTTAAGGATTTCTCTCTTTTTCTTTTTTCTTGGCGTATTTCAAGTAACATTTTTATCTCCGGAGACCAAAGATGCTAGGACTAGTTTGTCACTTTATTGAAGAAAAGAAGAAGAAGAATGGTGACATTGTGCTTTACAACAAGTTTGATCAAAAAGTTCTTCAACTCGGCAGATTCAAAAATGGAAAATACACAGATGACATGATCAAGGAAGTTTATCTTCACAACCTGCAGAAAACGCTAGATGTTCTACCCGAAGTTGTAAAAAGTGGAATTCGTCTGTTTCGTCTTTCGTCAAATCTTCTGCCCCTGTGCGATATTGTTTCTCATGACTGCTGGGACAATGATGAAGTCAAAGCTATCTTCAAAAAGATTGGTCTGTTCATAACTATGCACAACATGCGAGTTTGTGTGCACCCCGGCCAGTTCTGTGTTCTGTCGTCCGATTCGGACTCCGTGGTCGAGAAGGCCTTCATCGAGCTCGCCACCCACGGCTGGATGTTCGACGCGATGGGTCTGGACCATAGCACAAAGTATGCTATCAACATTCACGGCGGTAAATCTGATCGATCTTCTCGACTTATCGAACAGATCAAGTCTCTACCCGACAACGTCCGCAAGCGACTCACTCTCGAGAACGACGAGACTTGCTATTCGCTGATCGATCTGCTCGAAGTCCACAAGGAAACAGGCGTCCCGATCACATGGGATTCTCACCACCACGTATTCAACGATGCAGGCCTGACGATGGACGAAGCTATGTCTGCAGCTTCCGAGACGTGGCCGGCTGGAATCCGCCCTCTGCAACACATCTCAAACACTGACCCTGCGCTCGTCGGTGGTTCACTTTCAGATCGCAGGAAGCACAGCGACTACATCCACTACGTCCCCAGCGCGCAGCTGCAAGCACTCCGTGACGATACAGTTGACGTCGAAGTTGAAGCGAAGCAGAAGAATTTCTCTGTCATGAAGCTTGCAAAAGACTTCTCAATTCCGATTTGATCAGCGTCACTATAATTAGTGACGAATGCCGACTACCATAACAAGTGAACAGATACGAAATAAGTCGCTAAAGAGTGAGGATTTATCCGACGATATCATCATCAACGATCGATCTTCTGCTACGGGTAGTCTAATCGTCAATGGTATGAGCGGATTATTGATTTCTGCGTCTGCTCGAGTAGGTAGTGTCATAATCGCTACTGACATTCCTCAAACGGAGTTGGCGGGTGCAGTCGGATCCGAATCAATCCTCTTGACGGGAAGTTCGATTGAATTAAAGGGCAACACACGTGTCAACGGCAAGCTTGATGTATTTGCAGAGCTCCTTGAGATAACAGGTTCACTCAGCGTGACGGGCTCATTCTTTGCGAAGGGTGATGCATTCGTTGTCGACACTGCTGCAGACCTCCTTGAGGTAACTGGTTCTCTCAGCATGTCGGGCACATTCTCGAATGACGGGAACGTGTTTGTGACGGGCTCAGTTTTTGTGAAGGGTGATGCGTTTGTCATTGACTCTACCGCAAGATTCGGTGGGGAGTTGCAGATCATTACAGGATCAAATAAGCCTGTCGGCAAATTTCAGCTCACTGGAATGCCCACAGCTATAAACAACGTATTGATAACGAATGAATCTTTAGTTTTTCTGCAAAAGCAGACGGCAACGTCGCCCGGTGCTTCCCTAGATCTAACTGTTGGATCGGGTTTTTTCAGCGTCACTTCTTCTCTGGGTGGAGACACCGATTGGGTCGCATACCTCATCATAAACCCATCATGATATGATCGATGACCTATTCCGTGATCTCCCAGCACCAGGTGAACTCTGGACTCTCTGGAATGTCTCACAGGGCTCATTGATCTGTGTCGTAATTGGACGTGAAATGACACCGGGCAAAGCTCACTACTGGCGTGTCCTTGGATCCGACGGGAAAGAGCACCGATTTTTGTCTCGAGTACATTTTGAAGAAAAAATTTGGCCTGACACACAAAAACTTAGTATTATCTAATCGCAAAACATGGCGATCAATATCAAGGGCAATGGTGGAAATAACATCAAGTTCGTTGGCAACCCAGCCAACGGTCGATTTAAGGTGATATCAGGAAATCAGGCTGGTGGCATCACAGTGACATTCGCCGAATTTAACCAAGGCGGACTGTCACCGGGTGCAGACATTCAGGATGGAACTGGGTCGTTTAATTCACCAGTGGGTTTCACAATCAACAACGCCAACGCATCGGGTGTTGCAATTAGCAATCTATCATCACCGACGGACGCGCTTTTTTCCAGCAATCAATACAAAAATGGATATGTATGGACTGCAGGGTGGGCGGCTGGTAGTACGTACGTTACGACCCCCGTTGCGATGTATTATCAATCACCAACGACTATAACATTTTGGATCATTGACCCAGCAGACAACACATATTCTTCGGGTGTGACGGGAACCTTTAATCTACCTGTCACCTTCACACCCACGACGACCCCAACTTCTTTCCAAGAGTAATTCAATGACGCAACCGATGGCACCCCCGATACCAGCTCCCGCCGTGTGGGAAAAGAAGCTTAGTGAGTGGAAGAAGAAGCTCAAGAAAAGCTGACACTCTTGTGTCATGGTGAAAACGCGATCTTGCATTTTTTGACTTGATCGCCACAGTCAATTATTACCATCAAAAATCGTAGACGATCCATTGACTTTGATATGTATAAGTGCTCGAACTTACTCGAGCGGAGGATATAGTCATGGCTATTAAAATCGATGGTTCAGGAAGTGGCACAGCCATCCGTATCGACGGATCGGGTGGCAGTGCGATAAAGGTTTCAACTCCCGCCGGCGGTGGCGGAGGTGGCGGAGGTGGCGCAGGCATCTCCGTGACATTCAACGGAACGGGCGTGTCCCCCGGGGGCTCTGCCTCGTGGACGCTGGGCACTGCGGGTGTATTCAGCATCAGCACAAACGCTGCTTGGTCAATTTCGCTGGGCGCGATGCCCGTGGCTTCTAGCACCGGGTCGTCAATCAATCTTGCTAGCCTGCCCGGTGGAACATCACTCGGCGGCGGCAACAGCTATACTGTTGCCATCACGGGCTGGGGCAGCTTGACCCTCAACGTCTCCGCCGGCGCAGGCGGTGGTGCAGGTGGCGCAGGCGGTGGTGCAGGTGGCGCAGGCGCAGGCGGTGGTGGTGGTTGATCTCTGAGACCGATACAGAGAATTAGCAGCACCGTTGATTCTTGGCGCTTCTATCGTTATAGAAAGAAACGATAGCTCGCAGATGAATCAGGACAAACCCGCAGGGATCATACCCTGCGGGTTTGTTTTCTCGTGAGTCAACCGTCTATTTACCTTCATGTCCCCCGGTGATCTCATCACAGTAATCAACCTCCCAATCGACCGCGAACAATTCGGTGGGGTTGAGGTATACCACATCTGCATGGATGACATTGACGATTCTGAAAACGGCACAGGCTCCTACTCCGACCACTTTCTGGTTCCCTCAGGAACACCAGGAATAATCATCCAAATTGGAATGATAGAATATCAAATCCTATTTCCACAAGGATTTGGATGGATAGATGCCAACTGGCTTCAACCTGTATAATCCCACCCCCAAATATTGTATCTTTAATACTCCCATGCTCATCAACTACGGCAACAAGAAATCCATCACCCTGGAGCCCGGGCACCTCATCAAATTCATCCACGTTACAGGCCAACAACACCACAACTCCATCTTCATCTCGGCCCGCCACCTTCCCTTTCCCCGGGAGGGCATCACCTACATCACACTCCTCACCCCCGATGGAATCATCTCGGATCTCAACTCCAATCTCATCTGGAAATTGGAAATCATCCAATGAACAGGGGCCACCTACTCTCCACCACCAAATCCCTGGAATTCTTCACCGAACTTCCCGATGGCAGGCTACACCCCACCTCCATCCCTCCCCAACTCCTCATCCTCCTATCCCACACCCCACAATTCATCCACATTTTATCCCCCACCCACGGCATCGGATACATCAACTCCACATACATCACCTCAGAATACATCATCCCCCTCAAATGAGATGGGTGCAAACTCCCACTTCCACATGATATCATGAAGGTATGAAACCGGGTGATATGGTTAGAACCATCGGTTGGGTTACACTCTATGATGATCACAACCAACCAATCGATGAAACCCAAAATCTAACTGGTATTATCATTGAATTGCATCGAACCAAACTTCCATGGATCAAATGGTTGGTTTGTGATGGCCGAATTGCTTGGAGCAACTCACACTACCTGGAAATCATCAATGGAACCCGGTGATCTTCTCCTCATTCGTGGTGGAACACACTCCTATTCCCAGGAATGGAAAAGAGGTGAGGAACCTCAACGATATTCCTCCCCCACAACCGCAATATTCATCTCCCAATTTCAGGAAAATGCCACACTAGGTTGGGGAAGAACCTTCTACACCATCATCACACCCCGTGGAATCCAAAATATATTCTCAAAATTTTGTGAACCAATCCCATGAAACCCGGTGATCTATTCACCCACACCCTCATACCCTCAAACATCTACATGTACCTCTCCCCGGATATTCAACGGGGATCTAAGGGAAGATTCACGGATTACCAATTGAAAATGGTTCGCGTTATTCAACTCGGTGATCCAAATCTTCGCATCCTTCGATTCCATCAATCTTACCTCACCCCCATATCACAATGAAACGGGGTGATCTGGTACTCGTGGATGATCTATATGGTAGATCCATCCCCAAATTAGGCATCATCATCTCCCGCCAGGAGAATACAGGAACTTATAGTAGGTGCAAAATCCTTCTCTCGGATGGTAACTTTACTTGGAGAATGTTATTTGAATTACGAGGCACATGAAACCCGGTGATCTGGTAAGAAGCACATCCCACACCAATGCCTCCCCAAATTGGGGTAATTCTCATGGATCATTCATGGTGGGGGAGAATTCCTTGGGTGTGGTATTGGAAATGAATACCATTACATTTGGAAGTGATGAACACCGTGAGGTTGCCAAGGTTTTATTTCCCCGTGGAATTGGTTGGGTATTCACCAGAACACTTCTA